>OGXC01002342.1_pt1 | contig 12932 bp, 12 predicted proteins | sample 1576201 | NCBI WGS metagenome assembly OGXC01 (sample SAMEA3541562, study PRJEB24748) | human gut metagenome | biome: human gut; feature: human-associated habitat; material: faeces | place: China | collected 2012 | reverse complement strand
ACTCTCAAAAGAATTGCTGGTTTACTTTAACTATATTCTGTTCAATTTTCAAAGATCATTTATTGTGTCGCACTCAAGCGACTTCCTTATCTTATCACTTTGTCACTTTCGTGTCAACATTTTTTGAACTTATTTTTTCAAGTTTTTTTAACTTGTTTCAGTTCTTAAATGTTTCCCTCAAGGACAAGGACTATTCTATCACAGCTTTTCCGCCTCAAATATATTATAAGTATAATTATTAAAATTTATTCATCATTTACTATGTTTTTTCGTTATTTTTCTCTTTTTTTCTATTATTGATACACCAGGTATAGAGTATGGTATAATCTATAGTATTTTTTCTGTTTTCTACATTTCAATAGTTATTTTTATCTATTTATAACTTATATATACATAATATGCTTATCAATAAATTTGCTAAATATTATATAAAAAAACTAATTTTATAGAATTTTATATTTTTTAATATTATAATAAGTAATATATTCTATGCACCTATAGCTCAGTTGGATAGAGTGCTGGACTTCGAATCCAGGCGTCAGGGGTTCAAATCCCTTTAGGTGCACCATCTAAAAAAGGTATCGCATTATTAATGATGCGATACCTTTTTCATATTATTATATACCTAAATAACTATTTATAACTTTTCCAAAATTATTATTCTTTAAAACACTTAAAGTAACTCCCACAATCTCATAGCTACTCGTAAGATCATTATCCTTACATGCAACTGACAATTCTTTCATTATTTCATTACATAATAATTTTATATCTGAATTATTAAAAACAATGTTTATATCACTTGCTGAATTTTTTATACTTCTTTCTAACTTCTGTATTTGGAAATCTTCAAACTTCCCATTTCTTTTTACAACTCTCATATGTACCCTACCCCTTTTTTCTTTCATAATATAATCTTATACTTATAAAGTAATAATTTTTTTAAGACCTTATATTACTTTATATTTTACTCCACTTAAATTCGCTGTTCAATAGTTACCAATTTATGAATTTACTATAAAATAATATTAACTATATAAATAAACCTAATAAACAAAAATAAAAACTTCAAATTTACCAACAATTATTTTCTATAAAATAATCTAAAGTAAATTTGAAGTTTTATTATGTCATTATTATATATTAAAATGGAACTTCTTCCTGAATTACTTCATTAACAGCTTTTTTCTTACTATCAATAAAAGTAAATTCACTTAATATTATGTCTACCTTGTATTTCTTTTCACCTTCACTATTTAAATAACTACTAGTTCTTAATTTCCCTTCAACGGCTAGCTTACTTCCCTTACCAACATTATGAGCCAATATTACAGCCTTCTTACCAAATGCTACTACTTCAACAAACGTTGCAATTCTTTCATTCTTTCTAACACTGTACTCATTAATTGCTAAAGTAAATCTAACATACTTTCCTTCACCTTCATCATTCTTATACTCTTTTAACTCTAAATCATTTACCACATTACCAACTAAAGAAACTTTATTCATATTTCTAACCTCCAAGAATTATTTATTTTAATTCTTGACAAGCTTTCTTGTTATTATACATATAAATTATATTTTTTTATTTTAATTTATAATCACTAGTAATCATATCTACACCTATACCTATAAGCATATTAGCCTCTTCTTCAGTCTTTACATCCCATACATTAACTACTGCTCCATTTTCATGGGCTAGACGTACATTTTCAGCAGTTACTCTATCTTTTCTAACATCTATTCCATAATTACCATACTCTTTTAATAAATTAATATTTTCTAAACTTATATCACTTAAATATTGAAATTGAATCTTATAACTATACTGTCTAATATATTTTATCCATTCATATGATGTTGAAATTATTATAGATTCATCTTCTAGTCCATACCCCTTAATCTTATCCACAACTTCTTTTACATTATTAACATTTATATCCTTAAACTCAATTACTGGAACTAATTTATTTTTTTTACAGCAAATTAAATATTCATCTAAAGTAGGTATCTTTAAATTTTTATACTTTTTAATATTATTTCCACTATCAATATTTAGTGCCTTAACCTCAACTAAACTCATACTCTGAATTTTACCAACACCGTTTGTCATTCTATCAACATCATTATCATGGAATATAATAAGACTTCCATCCCTAAGTGAATACAAATCACATTCAGCTCCCCACATTCCAAGATCTGCTGCTTTCACAAAAGAGGGAATTGTATTTTCTGGTTCATATGCACTTGCACCCCTATGTCCTATTAATTTTACATCAATATTTTCATGATTGAATGCCTTAATACTACTACTAGGTAATATTAATATTAAAGTTAATATTAATACCCTAAAACCCTTATTAATTATTTTCATTTTACCTCTTCCTTCTTTTATACCTTTTTCATATTTTCCTCCCCTAACTATTAAATATATTATTAATCTTTATCGTCCTAAAAATACACAAATAATGTCATAAAAATAGGCGTTACTTCCGTAACGCCTAAATAATACTATTTAATTATAGCTTCTCTTAATTTATCAGATGCACTTGTTAATGCAGTTTGCCAATCTTCTACAGTTTTAGTTCCATTCATTATAGAATCAATGATTAATATATAAGAATCATTCCAAACTAATCCTTCAACTGGCTCTGTTGCTGCAAATCCACCCATAACCGGTTTTGCTCCATTATCATAAACACTTAACATCTCAATTTGTAAATCATCTAAATATTTACTAGCAATATCAATTGCCCCTTCTACAGGAACTACTGACTTACCTAATTCAGCAATTATTCCAACAGCTTCATCACTATACATATAAGCCATGAATTCTTCTGCTAATGATGTATTAGCTGCATCAGCCGGTATATACATTTGTTCAAAATAGTTATAAGAATACATATCTCCACCATCTTCAAATGCTGGATATGCACTAAATCCCCATTCAAATCCATCTGCTCTAGGGGCATCTTCCATTTCACTTGGTAACCAATCACCATTTGGAATAAATAAAGCTTTATTATCTAAAATTAATTGTTGATTCTTTTTAAAGTTATCACCATTTGCATTTGCCACTACTGAAGGTTCTGTATAATCTTTTAATTTTGCTATAGTTTCTAATACTCTAGTTGCATCATCTGAAGTCCAGAATCCCTCTTCATAATTCATTGCTTTATTAAATGCCTCTATTCCTCCAGAAGCAGCTAACATTGCTGGCATTACAGAATCAAAATATCCTGCTGTTGGATATGCAAATAAATAAATGCCTTCTGACTTAGCCTTATCTCCTAAAGCAAAGAACTCGTCCCACGTCTTTGGTACTTCGTATCCTTTTTCTTCAAATAATCCTTTGTTATAAAACAATCCAGTTGGACTATAAAATAAAGGTGCTAAATAAACTTTTCCATCACCATATGGAGCTGTAGATGAAGTTTCTAAAAATCCTGGTAATATTTTATCTTTTACAGTAACATCTTCACCTGGTACAGTCATATTCATAACATTAGTTAAGTCATGCAGAGCTTGTTCATTTATAAAAGTTTCTGTTAAAGCCTCTGGTCTTCCAGTTGCTAAATATATTAAATCAGGTACATTTCCACCTTGAATTTGAGGTCTAATTATTTCTTCTAAATTAGAAGCAGCTGTTAATTCAACTGTAACCCCTTCATGACTTTCTTCAAACTTTTCAGCAAGCTTATTCCAATGTTCAACTCCACGCCCACCATCTAATGCAGCTATTTTTAAAACTGTTTCTTCAGTAGCTGAAGTTGCAGCCTCTTCATCAGTCTCACCTTCTTTACTCGATGTTGAGCTCCCACAACCTGCAAATAATGTTGCCACCATAAGTGCACTTAATATCATTGACAATTTCTTAAACTTCATAAAATTCTCCCCTTCACCTTTTATAACTATATATTACATAATTGTAAACGTTTAATCAATAAGCTTATTGTTATATTTTTTAGTTATTTTGCGTTTTTAGCAATTTAACTTTATTTTACAAATTAAACCTTTCTTCAACTATTTTTCTTATTTCCTCTGCCTTTTCTAAAGTATCCATTTCAGCAAATACCCTTAATACAGGTTCTGTTCCTGAAAAACGAACTATTATCCAACCACCATTTTTAAAATAAACCTTATATCCATCTTCATACGAAACTCTTTCAACATCATAATTAAATTCAATTGGCTCTCTCTTAGCCATTAATATATCAATAAGATCTTGCTTTTTCTTTTGGGTCATTTTATAATCCCTTTCAGTCATATATAATCTTCCATATTCATTACATATATCTTCATATATTTCCGATAAAGATTTTCCTGTTACCGCTATCATTTCAACTAATAATGAAGCTGCATAAACACCATCCTTTCCTTGAATATGACCCTTGACTGTTAATCCCCCACTAGATTCTCCACCTATTATTGCATTAGTTTCTATCATTTTTGAAGAAATATGCTTAAAACCAACTGGCACCTCATAACATTCTTCTCCAAAGCTTTGTGCAACTCTATCTAAAAGTTCTGTCGTAGCAATGTTTCTAACAACAGGTCCATTCCACCCCTTATATTTTAATAAATAATAATATAATAAAACTAAAATATCATTTGGATGTAGGAACCTTCCGTTATTATCTATTACACCAAGCCTATCTGCATCTCCATCAGTAGCTATCCCAATATCATATTTTCTATCTATAACATAATTTTGAAGAGATTTTAAATTAGCTGCATTTGGGGTAGGTAGTTTTCCACCAAATAAAGTATCATGTCTTTCATTAATAACATCTAATTCACACCTTGCAGTTGCAAGTATAGTTCTAAGTGATGTTTGACTTACACCATACATTGGATCTAAAACAACCCTTAAATGTGCATTTCTAATTGCTTCTACATTTATTTGAGATAAAATACAGTCTATATATTCATTAAATGGATTATCATAAATTATTAATTCTTTTTCTATAGCCTCTTCAAAATCTATTGATTTTAACTCTTCATTTTCATATTTAGAAATATAATTTTCAACATCATTTGTTACTATTTCATCTGCATCCTTTCCTCCCTTAGTAAATAGTTTTACCCCATTATAAAGTGCAGGATTATGACTTGCAGTTATTGCCATTCCATAGTCTAAACCTAACCTTTTAACTTCAAACATAATTAATGGCGTAGGCACCCCTCTGTGAATAAACAAAACTTTAATTCCCTCATATGCTAAAACTTCTGATATCCACATTGTAGCTTCTTTTGATAAAAATCTTCTATCATATCCTACAACTATAGTTTTATTTTCAACCTTTTCATCTTTCATTTTTCTAGCCACAGCTCTAGCTAATTGCTGAACATTATCTTTTGTAAAATCCTCTCCAATTATTGCTCTAAATCCACCAGTACCAAATTTAATCATACTATCACACCTCTACTATATTATTACTTAAACATTTATTTACTATATTTTTCATTTCATTTAACTTTTCTTCTATATCCTTAACAAGTTTAAGTTGTGTTCTAGTCCTATCAAGATTTTGATCATTATAGTTTGTTTTATAATAAACATCTCCATTTAAATAATCTGTTAAAAACCTAATTCCCTGTTCTAATGTAATTATTTTTACTGCCATCGGTAATAATTCAATTTCTTTTTCAGTTAAACTATTTGCTGTCCCCTCTAAAAAACCTTTTGTAAATGCTTCAAAAAATTCTAAATCAATAAATACTTTGTTTAAATCCTTTTCATCCTCCGAAACATGTGTTGCTCCACTTCTAATAGCATCTCCAAAATCATATAAAGAAAGTCCTGGCATTATAGTATCTAAATCTATAACACAAATCCCTTCCTTGGTTTTTGCATCCATAAGAATATTACTAATTTTAGTGTCATTATGTGTTACCCTTAATGGTAATTTACCTTTCTGAAGTAAATCCACTAAAATTGATGTATCACTCTTTCTTTCAATAATAAAGTTAACTTCATTTATTACATTATCTAATCTATTTGCCTTATTTCTTTCAATAGCATTTATAAATGATTTATATCTTTCTTTTGTATTATGAAAATTAGGTATTGTTTCATATAAACTTTCTGCATTATAATCTATTAGCATATTTTGAAACTCTCCAAATGTTTTTCCTACTTTGTAGAAATCTCCTGTTGATTCACTAACATCATAAGTTACTGTGTTCTTAATAAATTTAATAACTCTCCAGTAATTCCCCTTGGAATCACAATAAAAACTCTTGCCATCATTAGTTAGAACTACAGTAATAGTCTGCCTATCTATATCCCCACCTCTTTTGCAAATTATATCTTTTAGATAATCACATACATTACAATAGTTTTCCATTAACTTATTAACATTTTTAAAAACTGAATTATTTATTCTCTGAAGAATATATTTATTTTTACTACCCTTATCATTACAAACAACTAAGAAAGTATCATTAATTATTCCACTTCCAAATGGTGTTACCCTTATAATATCTCCCTTGAAATTAAATTTTTTTAGCGCTTCTACTGTTTTATCTAAACATTTGTCACACATTTCGCCCTAATTTCCTCCCATAAATTCTTATGATAAACCCCTTCCTTAATCAGATTTTCAATAGCACGTCTTACAATGTATTTATCTTCTTTATAAGTTACCCCATACCATTTATCCCCTGATTCCATAACCTTAACAGATATTCTATTCTCACTTAATAAATTACTTACAACTGAAGGTATAAAATACTCACTCTTCTTTGGATTTAATTTAACCTCTGTATCTAAGAATTTTTTGAATCCAACTTCTAATTCTTCAAATATGTTAGTATTAAATGCCCACATATTCATTGATACAGTTGAATTGTAATCAAGTTCTGCCCAATTTTCATCATCCTCTGTATAAAAAGCTGCCTCCCCCTTTTTTATTATTTTTGTCCTTTCAACTACTTCTTCTAAGTATCCGCTTTTAACCTTACAAACCCCTCTTGCAACATGCCCATTTTCTGAAAGTGTATTACTCAACTTATACCCTATCATTCCATACGTATTTTCATCTTTATTATTGATTAAAAACTCATATATCTTTCTAAATGCCTCTTGCCCATAAAAATCATCTGCATTTATCACTACAAATGGTGCATCCACAATATCTCTTGCACACAATATAGCTTGTCCAGTTCCCCACGGTTTTGTTCTTTCATTCGGAACTTTATATCCCTTTGGGAGATTTTCTATTTCTTGAATTGCATATTTTACTTCTGCATATTTCTCTAATTTATTTCCTATAAGATTCTTAAATTCAGCTTCAATTTCTTTTCTCAAAATAAATACTATTTTTTCAAATCCTGCTTTTATAGCATCATGCACAGCTAACTCTAATAATACCTCACCATTTGGTCCAATTTTGTCTATCTGCTTTAATCCACCATATCTACTTCCTAATCCAGCTGCCATTATTAATAATATTGGTTTCATATATATTCTCTCCCTCCTTTATTGATATTTTCTATTGTATAAATATAACTCTGCAAGCAAACATGTTAATCCTACCAACATAATAAACAATCCCTTATATCCATGAATCGCATTTCCTTTTATAACTAAGAATACCGATACTATAAATACTAAACTATAGATTACTTTTTTAATCATAAAATCACTCCTATAGGTAGTTATGAATTTTTAGTTAGAAGTTATGAGCTATCTTTTCAATTTAGCCTTTATAACACAATTCATTAATTAACCACTAACTTCTAAACACTAACTAATTTTGCTCCATTTAATTTCCCCTGGCTGTAATTCAAATTTTATTTTATTGCCACTTCCATCATATATAATTGTACTTTGCTTTTCATGGGAGTTATTAATTACAGCATATTTATTACTTTCTAAATATGCTGATACTTCACAATTCAAATTATCTGCATACCATTTTTTCATTTCCTTTTCCTTATGTGATGCATAAAAACAACTTCTCATAAGTATACGGGTATTTTGAAGTGAATATGGAAGTCCTGCAATATATACTGCTCTTCCTTTTCCGTAGTCATTTGAAGACATCAATAAATCTCCATTTCTATAACAAATTATTTCTGTTTCTTTACTCTTTGAATAAATATTTTTTTGCCCTTCACCAAAATCAATTTCTTCAATAACATCTTCTGTAATGAAATGTTTATCAAGTTGCGTATTGAAATATTTATCTGTACTTAATGAGAATCCTAATTCTTTATCTACGCCTAATGCTTCTGCTAATTGAAAGAAATGTCCTCCTTCTAATACTGCTGAAGGTTCCCCTACTCCAACAAAACCTCCACCATTATAAATCCATTCTCTTAAAGTACTTATTATTTCTTTATCAAGCCACTTATCGCCTCCGCTAAATGCAGTTCCTGCATCTCCAGCATTAATTATCACATCTATGTCACTTGAGATTCCGTTTTCCTTGATATCATCAAAGCTTATAAATTCAACATCAAAACTCATACCACTTAGTGATTCTATTATTCCTAAGTAAGTATATATTTGCTTATACCATAATGCATGTGCAACCATATGAGTTTGCCAACTTCTTAGTTTTCCCCAACAATTAAGTACTCCTACCCTTAATCCGCAGTAAGGCTTATTTCCTCCAATATTATCATATATTTCTCTAAATTCATCACAAACGTTTTCAATATAATCAACAAACTTCGGAAACTTATATGCTAATGATAAGTATCCCCCATATCCAATTCTATCTACAGGTTTTCTCATTAAGGCTCTTCTTGCAGTTACCCAATTTTCTCTCGCTTCTATTGTAGGATCATTCCCTTCATAAAATGTATCTGGAAAGAAATATGGTAAGAATCTACCCTCTGTATATTTGACACCTGGAATATCTGAAATCATTCTAAGTGTTGCTCCACCACCAACAGAGCCAACTATTCCATCTATTCCTATAGAAGAAAAATATTTTCCATAAGGCTCTGTACCGATCCAATTATCACCTAAAAACATCATAGCTTCCCTTCCATCCTCATGCACAATATCTACAAGTTTTTTCACATTTTCTGCAACAAATTTTTGTTGAAAATCAATATAATCTAAATATTCTCTAGAAGGAACTCTAAATGAAGAATTATAATATCCTTGATCAACAATATGCTCTGGCCTTAATGCATAACCTTTTTCCTTTTTAAATTCTTCTAAACACTCTGGACTTACACTTGAGCTATATCCAAACCAATCTACAAACTTTTCTTTAGCTAAATCATTAAACACTAAAGTAAAATGATAAAAGAAAGTAGTAAATCTAACTATGTTTGATTCTTTATGTTCATCAAGCCACTTATGCATAGCTTCAAAAATATATTTATTAGTTTTTGGCTTTCTTGCATCAAAAGGCATTTCATGTGGTTTATTTCCCCAGTTATTTGTAATGTGATTATACATTTGGGTTGGATCCCATATACAATAAGCCAAAAATGTTACTGTATACTCATGCCATTTAATTGTATTTTCTATAATAACTTCTTGAGTTTTCTCATTATATTTCCACAAGGAAGCATCTATAACCTCATTGCTCGTTCTATCAATTACTTCCCACCAAACTTTTATATCATGATAAATATCTGGTTGAACCTGCTGTTCAAAATATCCATCCATTATTTTTATTACTAGCTTATCTTCAGTTGCAACATGATGCTTTGTCATTAAATATGTTTGTTGTAATTCTTCTTTATTAGCCTCTGCCCATTTATTATCTCCACGAGCAACGAAATAAGTTGAATATATTCTTTCAGCCAATCCTTTTATTTCTTTTGGTAGCTTAAATCCATCACAATCTCTAATCCCATCAGCCCCCCACTTTTCAGCTATTTCCATAGTTTCTTTTATAAAATTATCATCTGTTGGTATCGTAACTCTTCCTTTACTCATCATCATTTCCCCCTATTCTTTTATACCGCCTACTGTCATTCCTTCAGTTAATTGTTTTTGCACTAAAATATAAAGTATTATTGTTGGAATCATTACTATAGCTAATCCAGCATACATTGCACCATAATCTGTTGCTGTTTTTTGTACTTGCATTAAATTCAATAAACCAACTGGTAAGGTTTTTGATGAATTAGGAAGTAATGTTAATGCTATAATATATTCATTCCAAAAAGCTAAAAATTGAAATAATATTACAGTTATAATACTTGGCTTAGCCATTGGTATTATTACTTTAATTAAAGTTTGCAAATAACTACAACCATCTATCATCGCTGCTTCTTCATAAGCTCTTGGTAAAGTTTTTAAATAATTAGATAGTAAATAAATAGTAAATGGTAGTGCTGTTGAAGCATAAACCAGAGCTAGTACAATTTTGTTATCTAAAAATACAGTCATTGATAATGGAAGTGCAAATATTTGTTTTATTGCTTTATCTGCATCTAATATTAATAAGAATATTGGCACTACAATATAGTTAACATTTATAAATAATCCTGCTGCAAATATAGTATTTAAAAGCTTTTTACTTTTAAAGTTAAATCTTGATAACACATATGCTGCTGGAATTGAAATTACTAAAAGAATTACTAATGCCAAAGCAGTTACAAATAAAGAGTTAAAAAAATATTCTCCCATATGCGATTTAATAAATGCAGTTTTAAAGTTTTCTAAATAAAGTCCTTCTGGTAGAGCCCATGGATTTCCATAAAATTCAGATTTATGTTTAAATGCTGCAAGTATCGACCATCCTAATGGTATTAATATACTTAATGCAAATAGTATTAAGCATAAATATATAAAAGCCTTCATTAATTTATTAGTTGATTTTTTCTTATTCTTTTTTGTAATTACAGGATTTATATTTAAATTACTTTCTGGTATATTTTCCACAATTACCACCCCCTAATACTCAATTACATCTCTTTCTGTTATTTTGCTAATTATTAATGATAATCCAAATGAAAATAAGAATATTACAACTCCTATTGCCATCCCATACCCATATGATGAATTACCATAAGCTTGTTTATACATATATCCTAAGAAAGATTCTGATGCTCCATCAGGTCCTCCACCAGTCATTACTTTTACAAATAAGAAACTTAAATTGATACAACTTATTATAAAGAATGTTAATGTAGTTCTTATTGTTCCCCATACAAGAGGCAATGTTATACTAAAAAATTGTTTAAACTTTGAAGCTCCTTCTAAATCTGCCGCTTCGTATAAACTTTCCGGAATACTACTCATTGCTGACATGTACATAACCATATAATAACCAACAGCTTGCCAAATCATTGCTACTGCAATACACCATACTACTGTACTTGGATTTCCAAGCCACATTCGTTTCCAATTTTCTAACTTTAATAAATCTAAAGTCGCGTTTAATATTCCTTGATTTGGATCCAAAATTGCTGAAAATATTGCTGATATCACAACTACGGATAAAATATTTGGTAAGTAAAAAATTATTCTAAATAAATTATTGAATTTAATATCCTTTCGTATTAATACTGCTGCTAATGCTATTGCTAATATTAAAGTAACAATAGTTACAAATACTATTAAAAATAGTGTATTTTGAAATGATTTTATAAACTTTTCATCTTTAAACAATATAATAAAATTATTTAATCCTACGAATTTCTTATTATTTGTTAGTCCACCCCATTTAAATAATGACATCCAAAATACATTTAAAGTTGGAATAATCATAAATACAAAAAATAAAATAAATGATGGAATAACTGATAAAGCTATAAATAGTTTTTTAGATTTACTATTCTTTTTCAAATAAAACCACTCCCCTTGTCTTTTTCTTACATCCCTTGATTTTATTTTACTTATTTGTAAACTTTTACACAACGAATTTATTGCTTATTTTTTTAGTTATATTGCTATTTCCGCAATATATCCTAAATATATTTTATTCTTTTCTATTTAATATAAATAATGCTATAATTTAGCTATTAAGCATTATTTTGAGGTGATTTATGAGTAATACAAGATATACAGTTAATGAAAAGAACATATATGATATTGATTTTGAATTGCTTTATATAAGCAAATCTAAATATGGTGATGATTGGCATAGTACATCTCATTCACATCCATTTACTGAAATTTTCTTCATAACTCATGGGCATGGATTTATGGATATAGATGATGTGATCGTTTCTATAAAGGAGGGTGACTTAATTATTATTAATCCTAACTGTTCTCATACAGAAAAATCTACTAATAATTCTTTTGATCAATTAGAATATATTGTGTTTGGAATAAATAACTTGGCTTTAGCCAATGATAATATTTCTTGTTTAGGTATTGAAGTAGAAACTCCTATTTACTATAAAATAATGAATTTTAATAATGATAAAGTTGAAATATTAAATTATTTAAATAATTTAGTGCGCGAAGTTGAAAATAAGGATTCTAACTATGAATTGGCATGCAAAAGTATCTTAACTCTATTTATTATATATATATCTAGAAAAGCTAAGTCTAATTTACTTATTACCACTAATCCCGAAAAATTAAATATTGAATGTGTTAAAATTAAAAATTATATTGACTCTCACTATTCTGAAAATATTACTTTAGATACTTTATCAAATTTGAGTTATGTGAATAAATTTCATTTAGTTCATTTATTCACAAAGCAAATGGGAACCTCACCTATTAATTATTTAATCAATAAAAGAATTGAAGAAGCTAAAAATCTTTTAACAACTACAAATCATTCAATTAGAGATATATCTACTATAGTTGGTTTTTCTAATTCATCTTATTTCAGTCAAATGTTTAAAAAAACAACTGGTGATTCTCCTAGAAGTTATAAAAATTTATATTCATCTTTAAAATGATTTTAAATAAAAAAAGACAATCTTAACGATTGTCTTTTCTAATGGAGCGGGTAGTGGGAATCGAACCCACCTTTCCAGCTTGGAAGGCTGGAGTA
>OGXC01002314.1_pt1 | contig 13064 bp, 12 predicted proteins | sample 1576201 | NCBI WGS metagenome assembly OGXC01 (sample SAMEA3541562, study PRJEB24748) | human gut metagenome | biome: human gut; feature: human-associated habitat; material: faeces | place: China | collected 2012 | reverse complement strand
CAATAAATGAGTATATAAGTAAGATACCACAAGAAAAAATAGATGCATGGAGAGCAATTGAAGGAAGATTTAAAGAAGTTTTATTTAGTGCAAGTTCACAACAGAATTATGAGCTTATTGCAAATGCAATTATTAAAGATTCAGATAAGGTTAAAAAGGTTATAAAAGCAAAGGAATTGGATTCTAATAGGTTAGTTTGGAGTAGTAAAGGATTATTTGATTATAATGAAGATGAGTTTAGGGAAAATATAATTGAAGGTTGTTTTCCATTAAATCCATATTCAACATATACATTACCTATTATAAGTGAAAAGGTAGCGCAAAATGAAAGAACATTATTTACATACTTGAGTAAGGATGAGCCTAATTCACTAATAGATTTAATTAATAGTGATGAAATTGATTTTGATTTAGTAACTATTGATAGGTTATATGATTATTTTGAACCTTTATTTAGAAAGGAAACATTTAATGAAGCAATACATGATGTATGGCTAAAAACAGATACTGCTTTAAAAATTGTCTATTCGGAAGATGAAAAAAGAATAATTAAGGCATTAGGTATAATTTATATAGTAAATGACTTTATATCATTGCCCCCTACAGAACAAACAATAAGTAATGTTTTAAATATAGCTAAAGAGAACTTAGAGGAGATAGTTTCTAATCTTAGAAGGTTAAATATATTAGTTTTAAGAAAAAGTAGTGAAACATTAGATTTTATACCGTTATCATCAATTGATGTAAATGGTAAAATTTTAAATTTAGTAGAAACAAAATTTAAATCTTCTAATTTATCACAAAGTTATAATGAACTTGTTAATTTAAAATACGTATTACCAAAAAGATATAATGATGAATATAAAATGACTAGATTCTTTAAACGTACATTTATGACTTTAGATGAAGTAAATGCATACTCAAATGGTGAAAAAGTATTATTAGATTATAAATGTGATGGATTAATAATAGATTTAATTACTCAAAGTGAAAATGATAGAGAATTAGTATTGGATTGGATTCAGAAAATTAATGATGACAGAATAATAGTAGTAGTTCCTAAAGAAGTTACAAGAATTAAGAAAGATATAGCAGAATATAAGGCTATAGAATATTTGAAGTTAGATGATGATTTTTTAAAGGAAGATGCAGCAATAGAAAGTCAATTAGATATTTTATTTGACGATATTATTCAAAAGATAACTGAGTATATAAATAATATCTATGATATATCAAATGGTAAGAGTTTTGTTTATATTGATAGTAAAAAATATAGCAAATTAAAGACTAGTAAGTTATCAATGTTAATTTCTGATATATGTAGAAATAATTTTACTTACTCACCTATCATTAATAACGAATTAATAAATAAACAAGAAATATCATCGCCAATAAAGAAGGCGAGAAGCAAAATAATAGATATGATATTAGATGGTTCATATAGGGATTTTGATTCAAGTAAAACTGCGGTTGAATGTACTTTGTTTAGAGCAACTTTATTAAATAAAGGGTTACTTAAAGATGAAAAGGAATATGAAGAGGATATTAAATTATTATTAAAAGAGATAAGGTCATTTATATTAACAGCTGGTGAAAAAGAAGTTAGTTTTGAGATGTTATATACTTCGTTAATTAGTAATGAAAAGAAAATTGGTATAAGAAAAGGGATATTGCCAATTTACTTAGCATTTATATTAAAGGATTATAAAGAAGAAGCAATAATTTATTTAAAGAATGGTAGAAGCAAAAAAGAATTAGTTTTAGAAACTAGTATAATTGATAATATTAACTTAAATCCAAGGGAATATCTAATAAAATTAGAAGAAGGAACAGTTGAAAAAGATTTATATACAAGTAGTCTGTTGGAAATTTTTAATGAGTATATAAATAAATCTTCTAAGAATAAATATGTAGATATTGTTTTAGGAATGAAGGGGTGGATACAGTCACTAAGCTTATTCGCTCAAAATCATAGAAAAGATATTGTATCTAATGAAGAGTTAAGTCGATGTATTATTAAATTGAGAAGCGAATTGGTAAAGTATGAAATTAATTATAGAAGTTTTATTTTTAACGATTTATTAAAGTATTTGGATTCTACGGATTTTAATGAATGTATAAAGAAATTAAAAGAAATAAAGAGTTATTTAGATAATCATGATAATAATGTTAGAAATTATTTGATTTTAACTACAAAGAATATAATAGATAAGCACTATGAAGGAAGTCTAAGCGGAAATTTAAATAAATGGTTTATAGGCTTATCGGAAGATCAAAAGTCACACTTATATGATTCAGAAACAAATAATTTTTTAAGAGATATACAAAAAAATATTAATAATGAAGTGGAATTAATTGATAGATTAGCATATACATTTACTAATTTGTCAATAGAGGATTGGAATGATAATACAATAACTATTTATTTAGAGGGAATTAAGAGTAGTAAAGAAATTGTAGAAAATTATGAAGTATCAGTTGATAACGAAGATAGTGAAGGGTTAATTAAAATAGTATTTGAGTCAACTAATTCTACAAGTGTAGAGAAGACATTCAACAAAGTTGAAATATCTCCAATAGGGAGCACATTATTTAATGCAATTGAGGAGATTGTTGATGAATATGGTGATTCTGTTGATGATAATGAAAAACGAAATATTTTAATGGATATATTATCTAAGTACATTTAAGAAAGAAGAGGGGGAAAACCCCTCTTTGGTGCGAAAGGAGTAAAAATGAATAAACAAATATATCTAGATAATGCAGCTACAACATATCCTAAACCAGAAGTTGTATATTTAACAATGGATAAATTTCTAAGGGAAGAATGTGTTAATGCAGGTAGAGGATCATATAGATTAGCTCAAAATGCCACTAGCTTAATAGATGAAACAAGAAAATTAATATTAGATTTAGTAAATGCAGAGGGGATTAGTAAAACTATCTTTTCTCCATCTGCGACTATAGCTATTAATCAAGTATTAAGAGGGTTAAATTGGGATGACATAAAGAATGTATATGTTTCTCCATTTGAACATAATGCGATAATGAGAACGCTACATTCGTTACAAAAGTATAATGAATTTAAGATAAATATAATTCCTTTTGATAATATAACATTTCAATTACAAGAAGATAATCTTAGAATAATGTTTTCTAAGGAGAATCCAGATTTAATAATAATGTCTCATGTAAGTAATGTTACTGGATATATTTTACCAATATATGAATGCCATCAATTAGCGAAACAATATAATCCAATAAATATAGTTGATTGTGCACAATCATTAGGTTTAATAGAAGTTGATGTTCAAAGAGAATTTAAAGAATGTGATTTCATAATTTTTGCTGGACATAAATCATTATATGGACCTTTTGGAGTTGGTGGATTTATTTCAATAAAGAATAAGGTTAAATTAAATGAGGTGATTACAGGGGGGACAGGATCAGATTCAACTAATTTAGAGATGCCTATAGAAAATGAATTATATTTTGAAGCTGGAAGTTATAATATGCAAGCAATAGCAGGTTTAAATGCAGCTTTAAAATGGTTAAAAGAAGTTGGTATAGAGAATATATATGAACATAAAAAGCAGTTAACGAAACAAATAATAGATGGATTGAAAGGTGTTAATGGTATTGAAATATATATACCGGAAAATTTAGAGAAACATATAGGTGTTGTTTCATTTAATTTGAATAATTATTTAGCCGAAGATGTTGGGCAGATTTTAAGTGATGAATATAAAATAGCAGTGAGAACAGGACATCATTGTGCACCGTTTATAGGGGATTTTTTAGAAGGTTATGCAAAGAGCGGAACTATAAGAGTTAGTATTGGATATTTTAACAGTGAAGAAGAGATAGATGAGTTTATAGAATGTATTAATAGTTTATAGGTAAATTTAAATTAGTGGAAAGGGATACAAAGATGTCATTAAATAAATTAAATTTAAAGATTTGCTATAGAAGTGATAGGGATGACATAATAAGTGATTTTTACAATGAAGTTTTAGGGGAATCTTGTAAATATCAAAGAGCTGTAGGATACTTTTCAACGCAATCATTAATATCGTTAGATAGGGGATTGGAGTATTTTGAAAAAAATAATGGAGAAATTTTTTTAATAGCTTCACCTCAATTAAGTGAAAAGGATATTCAAATAATTAAAAGTGGATATGAAAATAGAAAGAAAGTTTTAGAAAAAATAATAATAGATTCATTATATGTGCCGGAAGAGGATTCAGAGTTGGCAGCACTTAATAAAATAGAGAGATTAATCGCATTAAACAGATTAAATATTAAAATAGCATTTCGTAAAAATGGAGGAATCTTTCATGAAAAAATAGGTATAGTTAGGGATGAGTTGAATAATAGAATTGCATTTACTGGATCTTTAAATGAAACTAATAATGCATTTAAAAATAATTTTGAGAGTATAGATTTGTTTTTTTCATGGGATAGTAGAGATAGGGTTAGGGTAATAGAAAAGCAAAATGATTTTGATGATTTATGGAATAATAATACAAAGGGTGTAGAAGTATTTGATTTTACAAAAGCAATACATAATAAATTACTTGAATATAAAGCTGAGGGGTTATTAGATGTTGAAGAGGTTAGTGATGAACTAGTTGATGAAGAAGTTTTGAATGAACCAGGTATACCTAAAAAAATAAATATTAGAGATTATCAAGAAGAAGCTTTTAATGCTTGGAAAGAAAATGATTATAAAGGTATATTAGAAATGGCAACTGGAACAGGTAAAACAATAACAGCTTGTTATTCATTAGTTAAATTATATGATGAATTAATTTTAGAAGGAAAAAAGCAAGTTGTTATAGTTTTAGCTCCATATAAACATTTGGTAGATCAATGGACTGATGAATTAAGAAATTTTGGATATTTACCATATAGGGTTTATTCTGATATTGAGTGGTTTAGTCAATTAAAAACACAAATATCAAAGTTGAAAATGATGAAAAATACAAAACATTTATCTATAGTAACTACAAATGATAGTTTTAAAACACCTAGATTTAAAGAAATATTAAATTTATTATTAGATAGATTTGAGGTAGTTCTTATTGCTGATGAAGCTCATAATGTTGGGGCCAATACAATTATTTCTTCGTTGCCTGATAAAATAGAATATAGATTAGGATTATCCGCTACGCCTATTAGATATAATGATGTCGATGGAACGAATAAATTATTTAATTATTTTGGTGAGATTATCTTTAAATTTTCATTGAAAGATGCAATTGATAAAGGATTTTTAACTAAATATTACTATTATCCATATTTAGTGTATTTGGATAATGAAGAGTCAGAAAGATACTATGATTTAATTGATGAGTTTAAAGGATATCCTTTGGAAGAATTAAAAAGGATATCATTTACTAATCAAGATTTTAAAAATGTAATAAGGACAACTTATCAAATTGCAGATGGTTCAATGAATAAATTTAGAAGGTTCAAAGAAGTAATAAAAGCATTTGATGATGATTATTATAATCTTGTATATTGCTCAAGTGTTAAGATAAATGATGGGGAAAATAAACTACCTATCAAACAGATTGATGCAATAACTGCATATATGGGAAATAATCTTAGAATGAGAGTTCATACTTTTACTGCTAATGAAGATAATAGCTTAAGAAGTAAATTAATAAAAAGATTTTCGGTAGGAAATGATCTTCAAGCATTAATAGCGATAAAATGCCTTGATGAAGGTGTTGATGTGCCAGCAACTAGAAGAGCTTTTATTTTATCAAGTACAACTAATGAGAAACAATTTGTTCAAAGAAGAGGTCGTGTTCTAAGAAAAAGCAAAGGAAAAGATTATGCAGAAATATATGATTTCATTACATTACCTAGAAGTTTAGATGATATTGATACTAGTGATGAAATATTTGCTACTGAGCTATTTTTGGTAGCGAAAGAATATAAAAGATTAATTGAATTTTCTAAGTTAGCAATTAATTCAGAAGTTGGATTATCATTGGCTAATGATATTAAAAGTGTATATAAGAATATTGAAAGTGGTGTTATTAATGAGTAGTAAAGAAGATGTTGTACAAGTATTAAAAAAATTAATAAAATATCAGTATATGTATGAACAAGAAGCATTAGAAGTTGGAGGGAAACCTGTTAAGTCAGAGAAAGAATTAGCGAAAATATATAAAGAGATAATTAATAAGGAGGTTGATGAAATTGAAAATAGAGAAAATTCACCTGCATAATTTTAGACAGTTCTCAGGAGATACAATAGTTGAATTTTCAACTGACGAAAATAAAAATATTACAGTTATACATGCTATGAATGGAAGTGGGAAAACAACCTTCTTACAAGCTTTTTATTGGGGACTATATGGGAGTATAAATTTGCCAAATGGAAATAGACTTCTTAATGAAAATTTATTTGCAGCTATGAACAATGGTGAGAATAAAGAGGTTTTTATTGAAATTACAGCTACGCATGAAGATGCATTATATATAATTAAAAGAAGTTTAAATGTAACTAAAGATTTGATTGGAAATATGAAAAATTCTAAAATTTTGTTGGAATTAAATTATACAGATAAGTCTGGAAAATCTAAGTATCTAGATTCTGAAAGTAAAGCACAAGATAAAATTAATTCAATAATTCCAGAGAAATTAGCAAGATATTTCTTCTTTGATGGGGAACGTATTGAGTCATTAGGTGAGAATACTGCTAAAGCTAGAAAGGATATAGCTAACGGAATTAAAAATATATTAAATATTAATACATATGATGAATTAAAAAAAGTGTTAGAGAAAAAAGTTATTATATCATTTCAAAATGAGATAAAATCAGGAAATACAGATAAACTTAATGATTTATTACAAAATAAAAGTGAAGTTGTTACTAGTATTGATGAGTATGAAAAACAAAAAAATAATCTTCAAGATAAAAAAGAACAATTAAGCAATGAAATAGAAAAATTAAATCATATTATATTACAAAATGAATCAGCAGTAGAATATCAAAATAGATTAAATAATAATAGGGAAAAGATAATAAAGCTTGAAAATGAAGTAGAAGACCTTGTTTATAGTAGGAAGGGAAGTAAAAAAGAATCATTCCCTAAAGTTTATACTAAATTAACAATAAATAAATTGCTAAAAAAATTAAAAGATTCAGTTGAAATTAATTTGGATGTGGCTAGTGTAGATGAAAATACTATAACAGGAATTAATACAGAGGCAGTCGATCAAATACTAGAGAAAAAAGTATGTATTTGTGGAAGAGGAATTGGTAATGATGAGAAAATTAGACTTGAAAATTTAAGACAATACTTACCACCACATGATCAAAGAATGTTGGTATACGGATATAAAGAGAAGTATTTAGAGAGAATTGATAGTTTAAAGGATGTAGAGCAAGAAAAAGATAATTTAATATCTAAGTATTTTGAGTTAAGAGAAGAAATAGACAAGCTATATGAAGATAATAAAGAATTAAATAAGAAGTTGGATTCTGTAGATAGTGTAAAAGATTATAATGATGATAGAAAGAAAAAGGAAAGTGAAAAAGAAGAAATATTAAAAGAAATAGGGAAATTGGATTCTAAATTAGATGAATTAAAAAATAAATTGGAGAATTTAGATAAAGAAATAAATAAATGTGCAGCTTTTAATGATTATAATGAAAAAACAATTAAAAGAATAAATTTTGTTAATAATATGATTAATATTTTAGAGCATAATATCGATAAAAAGAAAAAGGATATTCATGATAAACTTACACAGGAGGTAAATTCAATTTTTACAAGTGTATCACATAAGAATACTAAAGAAGTAATTATTGATGAAGACTATAGTTATAAAATTAGAGATAAGGTTACCCAACATGAAGCATTAAGTGAAGGTGAGGCTATTATTACAAGTTTATCATTTATAGCATCAATAATAAAAATTGCAAAGGATCTAGAGGAGCAAAAGAAGTCAGAAGTTGGTGAAGGGGTTGAATATCCATTAGTGCTTGATGCCCCATTTGCTAAGCTTGATAGTGTTCATATAAAAGGAATTGCCCCAGTATTACCTAAATTTGCAGATCAAGTAATACTATTAACTGTTGATCAGCAGTTTAAGGGTGTTACAGAAGGCAATATTATTGATTCTATTGGAATAGAATATGATATGAGGAATGTTATGGATAAAGAAGTTATTATAGAGAGGGTTAAATAGATATGGAATCATCAGTTAATTTGAAAAATATTGAATTTTTTGGGAAGCATGCTGTAATAATTGAAAAGTTAAGTGTTACTCAGGATAATATTAATTCTTTAGGATATAATAAACCACCATTATTTAATAGAATATTAGACACCGTGTTTATTGCTGGATTAATAGGATTAATATGTAAGAAAAAAGGAGCTATTGATAAAAGCATAAATAATAAAAAAGTTATTTTTTCTGATACTGTTTATAATAATATAAATGATATTAATTTTTATTCAGCAATTCCAATAATTAAAGAAAGAGATTTATCTAAAACGATTGAGGTTAAGAGAGCGCTTTTTACAGAAGGAGAGGAAAATTATATAAATGAGAGATTTAAAGTATTTTATTCTTATGTATTAGGTGGATTAGAAATTTTAGATAAGAAAATTTTGAAACAGTATGAAGACAATAGTGATATCGAAAGTGAAGTAGATATATTTTCGAAGTTTGAAGATTTTTTGGAGGAATTAGTAGGAGAAAGTGAATCCAATAATATAGATATAGATTTAGATTTAGATATAGATTTAGATTTAGACATAGAGGGATAGAGAGATATTAAATCCTTTTAGTAGAAAAGGAAGGTGGTGAAGTGTTGAATAATAATATATTTTTTAAAAGGATATTAAGTAAATTTAAAGGTATCTTCAATAATGGCAAAGGCAATGATTATAGTAAAGTTATAGTTATTGAAAGAGAAGATGAAAAATTTTCAAATGAATCAGTAAATAGGATAGAACATATAAAAGATTCAACTAAAAATGATGTTGCTGATCATAATAATATAAATAGAAAATACTTAACAGTAGATGATTATGTTATGATTATTAAAGAAAAATGTGAAAAAAAAATTGCTTTGTCAAATATTGATGTACAAATATGGTATAGGTTTAATAAATATGATTTGAGTAAATTTACTAAAGAGAGAATTGAAGAATATGAGGCAATATTATGTGAAGTAATACAATATATGCAAGATTATTTCAATGAAAAAAATATATCATGGTTTGAAGATGGAAATAATTGTAAGGATAAAATAAGTAATGATATTTCTTTTGTAATAAGATATAGCGAAAATTTACTAAGAAGAAAATATGAAAATAAAAGAGTATTGTCTTATGAGAAGTTTAAAGATATTAATAAATTAGAAAAATATTTAGATAATAAATTTAAACATATAATAAATGCAAGAACTAATGAAGTTATTTCAAATATTCCAGATGAGCTATTTGAATTAGATATAGATGATGTTATATTAAATGAAAATACATTTAATATTGAATCTATGAATAAACATAGTATTACAAGTGAAGAAGAGAAAGTAGCAATAAATAAAGAAAAAGACATAAAAATAGAAGAAATACTTATAGATAATAAGGAATTAGATAGCATTTTAAGTGATATAGAAAATTTTGAAATATAGTATAAGACTTTAATTAATATTATTGACGAAAAGGTAGTTTAAGTGTATAAGCTACCTTTTTCTTATATAATAAAATGAAAGTAGTTTTTGAGGTATAATAATGGGAAAAGTAAACAATGCACTTAGAATGCTAGCCATACTAAGAAGCAGAAAAAAAGTAACAAGAAAAGAATTAGCAGAAGAGTTAGAAGTAGATATTAGACAAATAACAAGATATAAAGAAGACTTAGAATACGCTGGAGTTACCATAACCGAAATAAAGGGTAGATACGGTGGATACATTTTAGAAAATAAAGATTACCTATTAAACTTAGAGTTAAGCGATAAAGAAAGTTTAGCATTATCTAAAACAAAAGATTATCTAAAAAATCAAGGCTTACACTTTTATAATGACTTAAGTTCAGCAATAGAAAAAATAAAAGCAATAAACCCTAAAGATAATAATTATAATTCAGAAAGTATATATTCAAAAGGAATAAAGATTAAAGCAAATCATGAAGAAGAAAGTGAAAAATGGCTTACTATTAATGATGGAATTATAAATAATAGAAAAGTAAGAATTAAATACATGGATTCTAAAGGATGTTGTACAGAAAGAATAGTTCAACCTTATAAATTGTACACATATTATGGATCAAATTACTTTATAGGAAAATGCGAAGAAAGAAATGAACTAAGACAATTTAAACTAGTAAGAATAAAAAATATAGAACTATTAGAAGATAGATTTATAAAAGATGATTTCGATATAAATGAGTATCTTAAAAATTCAATTGGATTATTTAAAGATAAAACTTATAAAATAAAGTTAAAAATAACTTATCCATATGCAATGGGCTTTAAGGAATATTCATGGACAGAAGAAGAAAGCATAGAAGATTATATAGAAAAAGGGTACCTTATTTATAATGCAACAGTAGAAGGAAAGACTGAAGTTATTCCATGGATTATGGGAATGGGAACAGCTTGCACTGTTTTAGAACCATTAGAATTAAAAGATGATATCATAAAAGCATATAAAGAAATTCTTAACCAATATAAATAATGTTTAAGGAAGCTATGTAAGTATTAAATATAAATTCTTACATAGCTTTTGTTTTTTTTGTTGATCTAAATATAGTGACTGATCTATAATGACTTATTAAATAATAGTTACTTAAGGAGATTTAAAAAGTATGAATAAATATAGATTTAATATAGAAGAAGTGCTAAATAGAGAAATAATGATTGAAGCTAATAATTTTGAAGATGCTATGAAAATAATTAATAGACTATACAAGGAAGGAGAAATTATATTGGATTATAGTGATTTTGTAGGATATACGATAGATTATATAAAAGAAGAAAATAAATTGGCTTTGTTTTAATAAACTGTTGAAATTTGATTAACCTCTATAAATATGGTTATAATATATAATATAACTACTATTTAGGAGGTTTTTTATGCCAAGAGTTAATAATGTTATTCAACAAGTTTCACAATTAAATACATATGAGCAAGAGAAGGTATTTGATTTTTTAAAGACTGTATTGATGTCAAATGGAATAACTAACTCTATAGATGAAGAAATCGCTGAAAATAGATTTAACAAGGGGAAGTGCTGTCCTTTTTGCAATCATGATAAAATATCTAAGTATGGAAAATATCATGGTAAGAATGGCGTTAAACAAAGGTATAAATGCCAAAATCCAGAGTGCAAAAAAACTTTCAATGATTTTTCTAAATCCCCAGTTTCAAGTAGTAAAAAGGGATTAGATAAATGGCTACTATATGCTCAATGTATGATAAATGGTAACACTATTAGGCAATGTGCCGAAATTGTTGAGATTAATATTGCAACAGCTTTCTTTTGGAGACATAAAATTATAGACGCTATTAGAAAATTTATTGGCTACGGCTCTCTTGAGGGTGTTATTGAACTCGATGAGACATACTTTGCCCTTAGCTATAAAGGGAATCATAGCAAAAGTTCTAATTTTACTATGCCAAGGGAATCAAGAAAGCGTGGTAAAGAAATAAATACAAGAGGTATATCAAAGGAATTTGCCTGTGTATTATGTGGTGTAGATAGATTAGGAAATATATATACTGGTTTAATATGTGATGGCAGACCTAACTATACTGATATAAATAGGGCTTTATCAGAGGTTGTTGAAGAAAATTCTATTTTATGTACTGATAAACATAGGAGTTATATCCCATTTGCGGCTCAACATAATTTTGAATTACATCAAATTAGGGGCGGGAGAAAAACTGTGGATATTTATAATATTCAAAGAGTCAATGCTTTTCATAGTAGCTTAAAAAGATGGATAAGAAAGTTTAATGGTGTTTCAACCAAGTTCCTAACAAACTACCTATTTTGGTATAAATGGACCCAATTATTTAAAACAGAAATGGAAAGGAATAAACCTAAAAAGTTCTTTATTCATGCTAATTCAACACATTCTGTATCTTTAATAAAGGATTTTAAGATTAGAAGACCAATATATGTATAAAGGTAAAATTTGTTTTAATTTTACTATTTTTAGTGTACAATAAATATAATGATTGATGAACAATTGTATTATATTGTTGCTATATAAAAAGGAGGTAAGTATATGATAAACACAAAAAAAATAATAATTCCATCGATATGTATAGCAATTTTATCGTTTGTTATTGGTGCTACAGATAATAAAAATTCAACTAAGGTTTTAGACGGGGTATATACATTAAGTCAAATAATAACTCAGGACGGTGAAGTTAGAAGTTTTACTTATGGAGGAGAATTGACAGTTAATGATTTAAAAACCACATTTAAAACACCAACACAGAACTGTCAGTGGGAACTTGAAAGAAATAGCTATGAAATAATTGAAAATGGATTTATTGAAACTTCTTCAAATACAAATGAAAAATATGTATGGATGAAAATTAACAATTAAAGAATAACTATTAATAATAAAATAATTGATTCGCAAGTTTAATATAAGACGAGCCAATGTATTATATTTTTTATGGGAGGGGAACTATGATAGGGGTATTAGCAACTTTCTTACCAATTACAATAGTAATATTAATGGCATTAGGAATATTTGCATATATAAAATTTCTTAAGAATATTAATAAGAAATAACGAAAAATCTTAAACTATTACGTATTAATTAATTTATAGGAAGTGAGTAATTATATTATATGTTCAGTAATATATTTTAGAAAGGGAGTAATTCTATGGAAAGAATAGGACATTTATTTTCTATTAAAGTATCACCTTTAGATATTGGAATAATACTTGTAACTTTTATAGTATTAGGAATTATCTTATATATGAAAAAAAGAAATGCGAAACAATCTTAAACTATTGCGATTCAAATAGGATGTCCAAATGGACATCCTATTATGTTATGCTAATTT
>OGXC01002312.1_pt1 | contig 13079 bp, 8 predicted proteins | sample 1576201 | NCBI WGS metagenome assembly OGXC01 (sample SAMEA3541562, study PRJEB24748) | human gut metagenome | biome: human gut; feature: human-associated habitat; material: faeces | place: China | collected 2012 | reverse complement strand
GCACGAATGACTCTATCCGTAAGCATCGCCCTAACAGCTCGATAAACTGAAATATCCCACGCAATTCCTATTCCACGTAGTCCTTCATTTTCACCGTAATCAGGGAAGACACCCCTTTTTCTGCCATGGTTACCCCCTGAAGGGTATCTGCAAATTCCATGGTCTTTTTTCTGTGGGAAATCACAATAAACTGGGTGCGGTTCTTATAGTCCGCAATCATCCGGCTGTACCTTTCCACATTGGCATCATCCAAGGCTGCATCGATTTCATCGACGAAACAGAATGGTGCCGGCCGGCAGGCCATGAAGGAAATAAGGAGCGCAATGACAGTGAGCGCCCGTTCCCCGCCGGACATCAGTGTCAAAGGCTGCCGCTTTTTCCCGGGAAGCTGGAGGTACATTTCCACGCCCCCCTCCAGTGGGTGGGCATCATCCGTAAGTTCCAGCCGGGCTTTCCCTCCCTGGAACATGAGCTGCATAATGCGGCCGAATTCTTTATTGATTTCACCGAAGGCCTTCGTGAACTGCTCAGTCATGGTCCGATCAATATCCTGGATCACCGTTTCCAGGCCAGTCCTTGCTTTTTTCAGATCCTCTATCTGCTCTTCATAGAATTTCCGTTTTTCCAGCTGCCGATTGTACTCTTCCACCCCATTGGGATTTACAGTACCCAAAGCCCCGATTTTTTCAGCAATTTTTTCAGATTTACGCTTCATGTCCTGCATGGAGCCGGGAATTCTGGCTTCTTCTGCTGCCTCCCGGGTCATATGATTTTCAGCAAGCCGGCGAAGCTCTTCTTCTTCCTGGGCCTTAAAATTTTCTATGCGCCCTTTCCGCTCCGCCATATCCCGTTTAATGGCAGAAGACTTCTCCTGTGTATTTCTCCAGGATGATTCCAGTTCCCTCTGTTTTATGGTAAAGCTGTCCGAATCATCCTGCATGCGGGACTGGCTTTCTTTCTGCTGCTGCCATACCTGTTCCGCTTTCTGGAAATCAGCGGACAATTTTTCCATTTCCTTCCTGAGATTTGCAAGAAGGGTTTCATTTTCCTTCTTTTCTTCTTCCAGCTTTTGCCGGTCTTCCGCCTGCTCCCGAAGTGCCCGGTCCCGGTCCTCCTTCATACGCCTTCCGAAGGCCAGGGATTCTTCTGCCTTTGTGTAAGAAACATGGATGGATAAGATTTCTTCCCCTTTCCTGTCCAATGCTTCTTTCAGTGCAAGGCTTTCCCGATCTTCGCCTACTTCCGGAATATCAGCCAGGCCTTCCAGTTCTTTTTGCAGCTGTTCTTTTCTCTCCTGCGCTTTCATGAGGCTCTTTTCTCGAAGAGTTTTCTGCTTTTCTGCCTCATCAGCCAAAATTTTTCGGTCGGACAGGGTCTTATGGAGTCCCTCTTTCCGTGCAGAAAGGGCGGCCATATTCACCTTGGCAGCCTGCCAGGACTCCCTTTCTTCCATGACCCTGCGGGCCAGGTCATCACAGGCCCTGCTTTCTTCTGCCAGTTTTTCTGCAGCCGAAGACAACTTTTCCTCGGCCTCCATTTCCCTGGCCTGCAGCGATTTGATTTCCTGCTTCCGACCAAAGAAGGTATTTTCTTTTTTCTTCATGGAACCGCCGGTCATGGAACCACCGGCATTTACAACCTGCCCATCCAGCGTTACGATGCGGAACCGATAGCCGTATTTCTTTGCCACCCGTCTCGCATCATCCAGGGTCTCTGCTATCAGCGTCTTCCCCAAAAGAGAATCCATAAGGTCCCGGTAAGGAGCATCACAGGCAAAAAGGTCCGATGCAATACCACAAATTCCCGGCTCACCGGCTGCCTTCCGTTCCTGCCCTGTATAACCGGAGGGATGCATGGACTCCAAAGGGAAAAAGGTCGCCCTGCCCAACCGTTTATCCTTGAGCCAGCCGATAATCTTCCCTGCCGATGCCGTTGTATCGGTAACGATACAGGAAACGCGGCTCCCCAGAGCCACTTCCGCTGCTTCCGTATACTTTCCCGGTACCCTGACAAGATCGCCCAATGCACCATGGATAGCCTCTCCAAAAAGGCTGCGGTTTGTCATGACTGTCCGTGCAGCCATAGAAAAGCTGGTATACTCCTTTTCCGCATGTTCCAGATAATCCCGCCGTGAATGAAGAGACGCCAGGGATGACTCTTCCCTGCTCTTTTCATTCATCAGGGAGAAGCGTCGATTCTCCGCCTCCTTCAGGGAAAGACTGTCTTTTTTCCCTTTTTCTTCCAGGGATTTCAAGTCATGGGACAGCTTCTCTTCCTGCTTTTTCATATTCTCCAGATCTGCCTCTATCCGAGCAAGGGACTCCCTTTTTTCCGCCAGGGAAGACGCAAATTCCGCCTTTTCTTTTCCAAGACGGGCCATCTCATCCTCCAGATGGACAGTTTCCTGTTCCAGTCGTTCTTTATCGGCAATTTTTTTACGGTTCACTGCCAGTCTGGCAGCAAAAGCCGTCTCAGACGCCTGCAATTTTTCTTCCAGAGCCCGTCTCTCTTTTTCGGCTGTTTTTTTCTTCCCATCCCATTCCTGGTAAGCAAGAAGGGATTTATCGTATTCTTCCTTTGCGCTTTGGATTTCTTCAGCCAGTTCTTTTTCCGCTTCTAACTGGTCTTCCTCTTCCGCCGCCAATTCCCCCTTCTTTTCTTCCGCATGGTGAAGGGCTTCTTCCCGGACCCTGTAATCGCCGCGAAGCTCTTCCATCTTCTGCTGGGCTTCTGCCGTCTTTCGCCCCAGGTCCCGCAGACCTTCCTGGAAATCAAGGGCCTGCTTTTCCAGCTTCTCCCGCTCTGCCGTGAAGGAAGCCAGCTTCGTCTCCCATTTCAGGTCTTCTTCTTCCAGATTCCGGTATTCCGTTTCATACCGGGACAGCATCCGGCCAATGGAGGTCAGCTTCAGTACTGCCATGGAGGCTGTGACAGCCCGTTTTTCCTCCAGCAGCGTCTTATAGGCCTTCGCCTTTTCAGCCCCCTCCTTAAGGGGAATAAGCTGTTCATCCAGAAGGGCTGTCATGTCCTTCACCCGTTCCATGTTTTCCGCGGTCTTCTCCAGCTTCCTAAGACCCTCATTTTTTCGCATGCGGTACAGACTGATGCCTGCTACATCTTCGAATATGAGCCGCCGTTCCTCAGGCCGGGCAGAAAGCACCTGATCCACCCGGTTCTGTCCGATAATAGCAAGAGATCCTTTTCCAAGGCCCGTATTGGCCAGAAGTTCCTGAATATCCTTCAGTCGGCAGCTTCTCTTATTGATTTTGAAATCGCTGTCTCCGTTCCGCAGAAGCCTTCGTGTAATAGAGACCTCCATCGTATCCAGCGGCAGCTCATGGGCCGAATTGTCCAGCACCAGCGTTACTTCTGCCCCGTTTTTGGCCGGTCTTGATTCAGACCCGGAAAATATGATGTCCTCCGCCTTCTGTCCCCGGAGATTCCGTACATTCTGCTCCCCCAGCACCCACCTGACGGCATCGGAAATATTGCTCTTCCCGCAGCCATTGGGCCCTACGATGACCGTCATGCCATCCGCGAATTCCACTGTAGTTTTATCGGCAAAGGACTTGAACCCCTGCATTGTCAGACGAAGTAATTTCATCGTTTCTCCTTCAATTTCGTATATTGCCATAGATGGCTCTCTTGTTTTCTTACCTATTATACAGGAATCGGACAGACTCTGCAGAAACAGGAAAAGCCTCTCCTTTACGAGAGGCTTTTCAAAAACCATGATACCTGCCTTCATTTTTAGAAGAACCGGTAAGCAATATTTATATTACCACCCACGCCCCGATGCTTTCCGGCATAGCCATGACCACCGAAGTCAAGGACCCAGGGACCCTTTGTATATTTGGCGCCCAGTTCAAACCGTACACTGCTCCCCCGGATATCTGCATTTCGGATAGGTGCACCGTCAGCCAGTCCCGCTGCCTTTCCGTCAAATTCATACTCGTAGGCAGCACCGGCATAATACTGCATAAGAGAGCTTCTATGATTCCATCGTCCACCGATCCGGAGCAGGCTGCTGTCGGCGCTGTCCAGATGGTAGTGGCCACCGGCTTCGTAATCATCCCCATTGATATGGGTATAGAAATAACGGCCGTACAATTCCAGCGTATTGCTGCTGCCCCGGTCATAGGTCCTGCCGAAACCTACATGGAAAGCATTGTACCGGCTATTTGTATCGTAGTCGTAGCCCTTACCATTTCCATCATACAGCACATGGCGGGCTTCATTATCCAAGCGGCCTGTACGAAATGAGCCTTCCACAAAGGTCCTGTTTTCCAGGCGGTACCGACCAAATACGCCAGCCCCTTTGTAATTGATTTTGCCGTGGCCCCGTCTTCCCGCATCATAGGTACGATAATTGCCATCACCATAATCATAGAAAAGGGCATATTCCGCAAGGCTCCCGTCGGAACGGGGACTTTTCCAACCCACGCCGGCGTGGCCATTCCACATGTTGGTTCTGAGGTAGCTCCCTGTATCATACCGGTTTTCACCACCCATGACAGATGCAAAGCCATAGAACCTTTCCTCGTTTTCCTTGATGGTGGAAAGATCCCGGATCACCAGGTCGCTGCCATCCACCAGGGCCGTGAGCCCTGCCTCCTGTCCCATGACCGTCATATGGGTCTGGGGCTGGGCATGGGGTCTCGTTTTATCGGTCAAACTGATGGAATACTGCAGGTTCCCATTATCCAGATAAGCTTTCCCGTTACCTTCCAGCGTAGTACCGACGGTATAGGGAAGAATCTCACCGGAAAGGCTGCTGTTCCTCAAAGCTATAACTTTGCTGCTATTGGTGTCCATGAGGGTCATGGTATTTATGCCTTCCTTAAGGGATGCAATACTTTGGAAAGTAATATGGGACGTGTTGATTTTGGCATCGGAAAAATTATAGGTCACACCGGAATCCAGGGTAAGCGGCGTCTTTCCCCATTCTACATTATTAAAATCCACCGTATCCACATCTACATTACCAGTCTTAAGGACGATATTTCCATTGTCTGTGGTCCCCTTACCGATAAAAGAGCCCGATAAAAGGGCACTGGCACTATTCCCCAGGGAATAGGCGAAGGAAATACCGTTCCCACCATTTCCATCGTCAATTTTGGCTTTGTCATAGAATGTAGTATTATCATCGATAAGCACGGTCTCACTGTTCGGTTGTGCGGGCGCTCCGTTTTCAAAGGAAAGATGGCTGATGTCCACTTTGGTATGACTGAGATCCATAGCGTCCGCCACATGGAGCATGGTCTTTCCCCAGGTTCCCTGGTGAAGCTCAATGGTGTCAAAATTGGAAACGCTCTTCACCTTATTATTGCTCGGGTTCTTCCATACCGCATCCTGACTGCCGTCATAACCGATGCGGAGCACATTGCCGCTCCCCTTCTCTCCCAGATAACCATAGAGATCAGCCTTTTCCAGATCCGCCTGTCCTGTGATATTGACGGCGTTATTGTCAGCGCTGCCACTACCGGTGCTGTATCCGGCAATGACGGCTGAATTACCCTCCCAAGACGAATCAGGAAGGAACATGGCCGCGTTGGTAATCCCCTTTTCTTTAAGCAGTTCCTCCGCCGTTGTATAGTCTACTTTCGCAGTCCCGCCAATAGTAACGGAATTTCCGGTAACATTGCCACCGGCTATAGCACCGGCCACAATACCGACAGTACTGTCCGTAATATGGACCGTATTATCTGATGCATCTCCCTCACCCTGGACAGCAGCAGCAAACAGGGCGGTACTGCCCCCCTGCAGCTGTACTTTATTAGCTATGGCTTCCGCTTTTGAAAATGTTCCACCTCCACCCCTGTCAAATGTAACAGTAGTCACTGCACCGGCTGTGCTGCTATCAGAAAGAATCACAGAATTTCTTTTAGCCGTTACTTCAGCCCCATTTGCGGTACTGGAAAATGCTTCTCCATATATTGCACTTTTTACGGAGGAACCGGATAGTGTAACCTTATTATTTTCTAAATTCCCTTTAGCGCCATAAATATCATCCTGGAACAAATATCCTGCAACACTGCTTCCGGAAAGGCTGATAGTATTTCCCTCTGATACAGCGTTGCCACTATCATAAATATTCGATCCAAATAAATGGCCATATACGGTGGTCTTTGTAAAATCAGAACTATTTCCAATTAACTTTAAATCTCCCGATTTACTATACCGCTGATAGGTACCAAAATAGGACCCGTTTACACTACTGTCCGTAATGGAGGCTGTATTTTCAGAGATACTATTCTTACTATTGCTGTTTGGGGAATAAAGATGAATATGAATAGTTTCACCAATTGTACTTTTAGAAATTGTTAATTTATTATTTTCAGCTGTAAGGGATGAATAATCCTTACTATTGCTATTATCAGTGATATCGTAAACCCCTATTACATGGTCGCCTACGTTACTGTTATTTACGGTCAGGGAATTTCTACTCATAGTTACCTGTCCCATACCTGAAGCGAAAGATGGTGCTCCATAGACCCCAAAGATGGAAGTATACTGGCTCGTATTCCCTTCTTTTGTTCCCACTTCCATGGAATTATCAGTAATAGAAAGAGCCCCGTCGTCTTTATTTATAAGAGTCACATATACCCCGGAAGCAGCAGAATTTTTTCCTGGTCATACAGGGTGAGACTGTTATGGGAAGCTTCCATCGAAGCCGATTCTTCGCTACCTGTTACAGGGAAAAACTGCCCCGTGACCTGCTCATCTTTGTTCACAATTCTCGTGTTATTGCTGAGTCCTTCTGCCCCTACCGGCATAACGCCACACAAGCCGATTATCCCTGCAGTCACCAGGGCAGGGATAACTCTTATTGCCAGTCGATTCTTACGGTTTAAATATACTGCCATGGCAGATTCCTCCCTTTTTCATGATTTTCTGCATTCATAATGAAAAAGATAGAAACAGGATTTACTGATTATCTATAAAAATTATATCATAAAACATCCTTAAAATTAAAAAGCAAGAAATCAAAAGAGCCTGGGAAGCGCTGATGGGACAATCAAAGAACGGCACAAGACCTGAATTGGTCTTGTGCCGTTCTTTGATTGTTCCTTTTATTCGCCAAATACCGGGGGCAGCGGACTGCTGCTGTCGGAAGGCATCGGGGAATCGCTGCTTTCTTCTTCCTTCTTCGGTTCTTCGTCGGGAGCGTAAATGGAGTGGTACTTGAAGAGGTTTTCTACCTGCTTATGGTCGATGGTTTCTACTTCCATCAGGGCCTTAGCCATGGCATGGAGCACAGGCAGGTTATCTGTCAGTGTCTGCATGGTGTCATTGTAGGCCTCATCCAAATACTTGTGCATTTCTTCGTCGATAATGGTGGCTACGGTTTCGCCGTAGTTTCTTTCGGACCCCAGCTGTTTGCCAAGGAAGATCTGTTCCTGGTGTTCCCCGAAAATCATGGGTCCCAGGCGGTCGCTCATGCCCCATTCCATAATCATCTTACGGAGGATGGAGGTCACCTGCTGCAGGTCGCCGGAAGCACCGCTGGAGATTTCATTGAAAATAATTTTCTCTGCGCACCGTCCGCCAAGGGCTACGCGAATTTGGGCCAGAAGGTGGGACTTCGTGATGAAAGACCGTTCTTCATGGGGCAGCATCATAGTATAGCCGCCAGCCTGTCCACGGGGGATGATGGTAACTTTATGGACCGGATCCGCATCTTTCAGGAGGGTTGCCATGATGGCATGGCCCGATTCATGGTAAGCGGTCAGTTTTCTTTCCTCATCGCTCACTCGGTGGCTCTTCCGTTCCGGACCGTAGGAAACTTTTTCAGAAGCTTCTTCCAGATCTGCCATGGAAATGGTCTTCCGGTTATCCCGAGCAGCCAGGAGAGCTGCTTCATTCAGCATATTCGCAAGGTCAGCCCCTGTAAATCCGGGGACCTTCTTTGCAATGGTGGCAAGATCCACATCCGGTTCCAGCGGTTTATTTCTGGCATGGACCCGGAGGATGGCGATACGGCCACGGAGATCCGGACGACCTACTACAACACGCCGGTCAAAACGGCCCGGGCGGAGCAGTGCGGGGTCCAGAATGTCCGGACGGTTCGTAGCTGCCAGGGTAATAATTCCTTCATTGGATCCGAACCCGTCCATTTCTACGAGGAGCTGGTTCAGGGTCTGTTCTCTTTCATCGTGGCCGCCGCCGAGACCGCTGCCGCGCTGCCGGCCTACCGCATCGATTTCATCGATAAAAACAATGCAGGGCGCATTTTTCTTCGCCTGGGCAAAGAGGTCACGGACACGGGATGCACCGACGCCGACGAACATTTCTACGAAATCGGAGCCGGAAATGGAGAAGAAAGGAACCTTTGCTTCCCCGGCTACCGCCTTGGCCAGAAGTGTCTTGCCGGTACCAGGAGGTCCTACGAGGAGGACGCCTTTTGGAATTTTAGCACCGATGGCTGTATATCGGCCCGGATTTTTCAGAAAATCTACGACTTCAGACAGTTCTTCCTTTGCTTCATCTTCACCGGCTACATCGTTAAAGTTTACATGTACCTGGCCTTCACCGGTCATCTTGGCCCGGGACTTGCCGAAGCTCATGACCCGGCCGCCGCCTCCCTGGGTCTGGTTCATCATCCAGAACCACACGCCGATCAGGATGACAATCGGCAGCAGGTTGGACAGCAGGCTCATCCACCAGGACGGCTGTTCCGGCGGTTTAGCGGTAATAGTAACATTTCCGTCATTCAGCTTGTTCAGGAGCTGGGTATCATTATCAGGAATATAGGTGGCAAATTCAGTACCATCTTTCATCTTCCCGGTAACAGCGTTATTCGTCATAACTACGGATGATACATTTTTCTTCTCCACCTGGGAGATGAAGTCGCTGTATGTAATTTCCGTATTCTTTTCCTGGGGATGAACGAAAGTATTGAATATGGACACTGCAATGATGATGAGAAGCACATAGAGCGCCACATTCTTGATAAATTTATTCAATATTTTCCTCCTTCTCAATAAGATGTTTACTGGCCCATTTATGCGGGATTACACCCCAACTGACTAAATAGATACTTTTAAATCAGTAATTAATTCTACCATTTTTTTCTACTTTAAGCAACAGAAATTCTGAAGATTTCCTGTCATGGCAGGACCCGGTGCAATTCCTTTCGGTCTGGAGAGGACCTTATGCCTTTGTATACACCTTGCTGTCAAGGACACACACGTCCGGAAGATTTCTGTATTTTTCCGCATAGTCACAGCCGTAACCTACGATGAATTCATCGGGAATATCAAAGCCGATGTACTTTACATCCACATCTTTTTCCCGGCGTTCCTTTTTATTGAGACAAATGGCCAGTTCCACAGAAGCAGCGCCTCTTTCTTTGAGAAGCGGTACCAGTGCGTTCATGGTGATGCCTGTATCAATGATATCTTCTACCACAATCACATTTTTACCGCGGATATCCCGGTCAAGATCCTTTTTGATATTGACCCGGCCGCTGGAAACGGTACCATTGCCATAACTGGAAACGCACATGGTATCCAGGGTGACCGGAAGGTCTATTTCACGCATCAGGTCGCAGAGAAAAGGCATGGCTCCTTTCAGAATGCCTACGAGTACAACCTCTTTTCCTGCATAGTCCCTGGTGATTTCCTGTCCCAGTTCTTTGACTCTCTTCTGAATCTGCTCTTTGGTAATCAGTACGGTTTTAATATCTTTTCCCAGATTTTTCATGACTGTTCTTCGATCTCCTTATCTTTCCACGTTAACGTGAGAAGCACAAATGATTTAGTATGTTTATTCGCCCTGGCCAGGCGGCTTCCACGGAGGAGCCCTACCCAGTACACATGGTTTTCATCGGCTGCCACCGGCCATTCCGGCCTCAGGGAAGAGGGAATTCCCTTTTCCCGAAGAACAGAAAAAACCGATTTTTTACCATCCATGCCCAGAGGTTCCAGTATATCTGATTTCTCCGCCTTTCGAAGTTTCAGACATCCCACCGCATCACCATCCAGAAGGTACTGGTTTTTGGCCGGAATCACAGGAGTATCCCGTTTTTCCAGGGTCATCTGCCAGCCACCCAGCGTCTGGATGTCTGCGGAAATTTTATCTATTATACCAGTTTTATCATCTTTTGTAAGGTTTTTCCGCGCCCAGCGATGAAAAAAAAAGGACATATCATCCGATTCATTTTCTTTTTTGCCCCTTCGGGTACTTCCTTTGTAGAAATAGAGAGTCTCCCGGGACTTCTCCATCATCACACCGGAGAGTGATGTTTTTACGCCGTTCCTGCCTTCCAGTGCCAGACGGCGCATCCGCTCGATGCCTTCGAAATCCGCCATACTGCCATCCATCTGTTTCACGGCAGACAGGAGTATCCTTCTCTGGATAGCCGGATGAACCTTTTCAAACTGAGAAAGAGGATAAAGCAGGATATCTTTATTTCCGGTCCACCATTTTTCTTCTGCCCATGCCGCTTTTTCCAGATAGTCCTCATCGCCGGAAAGGTTTTCTGCCATATGGCAGAGAGAACGGACAAGGTTCGGATTGAACTCCAGAAGTGCCGGCATCAGGCAAAGACGGATCCGATTTCTGGAAACGTCAGGTATATCATTCGTTTCATCATGACAGGCATCCACATGAAAGGAAGCAAGGAATTCATGAATCTCCTTTTTCGTCACACCAAGGAAAGGGCGGATAATCCGTCCCCGCTTTGGCTTAATGCCGGTGAGACCTTTGAGCCCGCTGCCCCGGAGGAGGTGAAAAAGAATCGTTTCTGCCTGGTCATCCTCATGATGGGCAGTGGCCAGCTTCGTAAAGTGCCCTTCTTCCATAACCTCATAAAGGGCATCATACCGAAGACATCGAGCTACGGTCTCTACCGAACCCTTCTGTTCTTTTCGCGATTCATTGACATAAACATCCCGACGATAAAAAGGTATCCCCCTTTGACTGCACAGGGATGCCACATAGACCGTTTCCTTTTCTGCCGCCTCCCGCAGATGGTGATTTACACAGCAGCAGCCGATGTGGATGGCCTCTCGTTTTTCTACTTCCTTCAGAAAATAGAGGAGGCCCAATGAATCAGGACCGCCGGACACCGCTGCCAGGATACGGTCCCCTTTCTCCCACAAGTGGTGATCATGGGCAAAAGCGAGGACCTTTTCAATAAATGGCTCTCTCCTCATCTGCTCTCATTCGGATGAAGCACATCCGCGTCCAGAAGTCCTTCCGACAAGTCACGGTCACTGACCATAATTTCCGGCAGTGCAAAATATTCCATAAGACTGTCCAGGATAGCAACGCCAGCCACAATAATATCCGCCCTTTCCGGCATGAGGCCGGTCAAATGGCATTTCTCATCGTAGGACAGGGAAGATAGATATTTCAGCATACGGTTCACATCTTCCTGGTGAATCACATAATCCTGGACCTTGGAGGAATCATAGACTTCCAATTCCTGAAGCATAGCTGCCAGCGATGTCACCGTACCGCCTACGCCAATCCACCGCTTTACATTTTTCATGGATTCCATGAGATCCGTATTTCTGAACAGGGCAAAGCAGTGTTTCTTCAGCTCCGCCAGTCCTCGGGGCGTCGTAGTATCAAACTGCTTTGAGCAGCGAACACATCCCAGATGGAAGCTGTGGCGTATACCGATATCCGTGCCGAATCCCATACACATTTCTGTGGAACCGCCGCCAATATCTACCACCGACGTTACAACGCTTGGGGTACCGGCGGCACCGATATAACTGTAGTAAGCCTCTTCTTTTCCGGAAAGGATGCGGACCGGGATTCCCGTAGCCGCAGTAACTTCATCGGAAAATTCCGCTCCATTCGCTGCGTCCCTCATGATTGACGTACCATAGGCAAAAATTTCTGAAGCCCCTTCCAGCCTTGCGGTAGCAGTGAACTCCTCAATAGCCTTCAGTGTCCGTTCCCGAGGGCCCTTCCCAATAAAGGCCTTATCTGTCATACCCTCACCGAGCCGGGTACTGCGGAGATCTTTTTTCAGGACCTTCCATTCTTCCTTGTCATCTTTCTCTGCAACGAGAAGACGCACAGAATTCGTACCGATATCGATAATAGCACGCATGATTATCCTCCTGCCAAATAAAAGGACCGTGAAATAATCGGCAAATGGAAAGGAAATACAATAAATGAAAACACGGGCACCACCGGCTTTACAGGCCTGCATCCGCCTTTCGGCTGCCCAGTATTTACCACTTTAAGGAAGCACCGATTGAGCGGCACTCTTTCACACAGGCACCCTGGTGCCCTGGAAAAATCAGACAATTAAATACACCGCAATCAGCGCTTCCTTAACTTACCCATTTACAATTTTCACAGTCCTCAAAGAATCAGTCAGAACGGCGAGCTCCCCGTCCGCCCCGTTTGGATTCTACATTCCGTTTCAGGTCCAGAAGCCGTTCGTCGCTATCCTTCAGGAAACGGCTGAGCTTATCTTCAAAGGAAGCCGGCGCTTCCCGTCTCTGCTGGTGGAATCCACCGGAGAAAGAATGGGTGAATTCACGATTGGGGCGATCTCCTTCTGCTCTTTCTTCCCTGTGCTCAAAGGAGCGATGATTTTCATGGCTGTGGAAATCATTCCGTTCATGGAAGTCCCGACGTTCCCTGTGTTCCTGATGGTCATGAGGCCGATGGAACCGGTCCTGCCGCTTTTCTTCCCCTGCCGCTGCCGGCTGGGCCTGTTTGATAGATAAAGCAATTTTGCCGCGGTCATCGATAGTAATAACCTTGACCTTTACCTTATCCTTCACCTTAAGATAATCATTGACATCATTCACAAATTCATTTGCCACTTCTGAAATGTGAACAAGCCCCACCTTTTTATCCGGCAATTCAACAAAAGCGCCGAACTTTGCGATACCCGTAATGGTACCTTCCACGATATTTCCGACTTCTAAAGCCATGAGAAAAAAATACATCCTCCCTGTAAAACACAATTACAAATATAACTTGATTATACGAGATTTTATAGGGAATAGCAATATAGGAAATAGGACACAGCCCGGATGCCAGAAGTGACTATTTCAGTTTGTCGAGCTGTTAGGGCGATGCTTACGGATAGAGTCATTCGTGCG
>OGXC01002307.1_pt1 | contig 13101 bp, 6 predicted proteins | sample 1576201 | NCBI WGS metagenome assembly OGXC01 (sample SAMEA3541562, study PRJEB24748) | human gut metagenome | biome: human gut; feature: human-associated habitat; material: faeces | place: China | collected 2012 | reverse complement strand
CCAAGCGAATTTGTCCGTACCATCCGCCTGGAATATGCAGCAGGAGCGCCCGGGGAAACTTCTGCTCCGCCGCCTTCTCCAGCCACTGGTGGGCGCACTCCACATCCTTGTCCACGCCGATTCCGTTGAAGTAGCACACCGCCAGATTGGTCTGGGCCGGGGCGTAATCCTGCTCCGCCGCCTGGAGGTAGCACTCCGCCGCCCGGGCCTCGTCCTTCTCCACGCCGGAGCCGTTCTCATAGCTCAGGCCCAGGTCGCACTGGGCGGGGGCATAGTCCTGCTCCGCCGCCTGCTGAAAGAGCTCCGCCGCACGGGCCTCGTCCTTCTCCACCCCTGCGCCGGACTGGTAACAGCGCCCCAGCAGGTCGGTGGCCCGGAGATCCCCGTCCTCCGAGGCCAGGGCAAACCAGCGGGCCGCCTGGGCTGGGTCCTTGTCGGTCCCGTCGCCCTCGGTATAGCGCACGCCAAGGTCGTAATAGACGGAGGCGTCTCCGCCCTCCGCCTGCTCCAGCAGGGTCTGGAACTCCTCGCGGGCGCGCTGGAGTCCCTCCACCGCCTTCTGAATCAGATGGGTATCCACAAAAATGACCTGCTGATCCTCGAAGGATTCACGGTTATTGTTGGCATTCGTGTCCATGACCGTTCCCCAATCTATGTAGTATGGGGATATTATACGCCGCCCATAGGATTTTGTCTATGGCGGAAAAGAGGAGAACCCCCCTGGCGGGTGAGTCTGCCGGTAAACGCTTTTGCCAAGCGTTTCGGAGGGAAAGCGCATGTGCTCCGAGTGATGCAGCCGGAGGCTATAAAGAAGTGAAGAAAGGTTACCTCTGGCCGGATAGTGATAATGACGGTATACCCGATATTTGGGAACAGGCATACGGCATGAATCCGGAAGACCCTACAGATGCCAATCAAATCAGTACCAATGTAGATCCTAATGGCCGTTACTCCAATTTGGAAGTATATTTCCATAATCTGGTGCAGCATATCGTTTATTATCAGAATGAAGGTGGTCTGTCTATGGAGAGAAAATAGTGAACAACACATACATATACTATATATTTTAGAAAAATGAATAAGTTAATCATAAGCATATTTACTTTGTTGATGGTAGCGGTCGGTGCAATGGCACAGACTGCCACCGTAACAGGTACGGTGACCGACGACTATGGTCCTGTAATCGGAGCCACTGTGATTGTACAAGGTACGACATTGGGTTGTACTACGGATTTGGATGGCAAATTCACATTGACAAACGTTCCTGATGTGAATAAGGCTGTTTTGAAAATCAGTTTTGTAGGTATGGAAGAAGTGAAAGAACCGTTGAAGGGTCGTACCTCGGGTATTAATATACACATGACTGAGTCTGCCAGTATGCTGGAAGATGTAGTCGTTATTGGTTACGGTACTCAGAAAAGAGGTAATCTTACCGGTTCTATCTCCAGTGTGTCGGGAAAGATTCTGGAAAAAGTGCAGACAACTTCTGCAGCCGAAGCTATTGTCGGTAAACTGCCGGGCGTACAGGTGACGACGGTTGATGGTTCGCCCGATGCGGAAGTTAAGATTCTGGTACGTGGCGGCGGCTCTATCACACAGGACAACAGTCCGCTGATTATTCTCGACGGTTTTGAAGTAAACAGCCTGAATGATGTTCCGCCTACGGATATCGAATCTATTGAAGTATTGAAGGATGCCGCTTCTACAGCTATTTATGGTGCTCGTGGAGCCAACGGCGTTATTTTGGTGACAACCAAGAATCCGACGGAGGGTCGTGTTTCTGTCAGCTTGAATACCTATGTACAAACCAAGACGCTTTCCAATAAACTGGATGTGATGGACCCGTATGAATTTGTATTGATGCAGTATGAGAATGCCCGTCAGAAGAGTTCCAATCCGACTGACTTTAACAATAAATACGGTCATGCCTACGAACATTATATCTATCAAGGCGACCCTGGTACCGACTGGCAGGATGAGGTGTTCGGTACTCATCCCGTGGCTTCTTATCTTGATCTCAGTGTGAATGGCGGTACGGAGAAAGCAAAATACAAACTGGCTTTTATTCATCAGGATCAACCCAGCGTAATGGTAGGCAATGGTTTGAAGCAGAACAACCTGAATGCCTCGTTCAACCTAAAGCCTTTCAAGTTTCTCACAATGGAATATCGTACCCGCTTGTTGCATAAGGAAGTAGACGGTTCCGGAACAGAGGGAGTCAGTTTGTTGGATGCTTTGCGCCAGGCACCTACCGAAGGATTGGATGAATACATGACTCTACCTGAGGACGATACTTATTTCGATCCGGACCAGCTGGAAGAAGTCGTACGTTTCAATCCCAAAGAAGAGTCAGAAAAGAACTATAAGAAACGTATTAATAAGTCGCTCAATACCATGGGAGCGCTGACATGGGAAATAAAGAAAGGACTGACTTTGCGCAATGAGTTCGGTTTTGAAAATAATACCGAAGAACAACGCAAATTCTGGGGTATGGGCACCAAGAATGCCAAGAATAACAATAACCAGCCTATGGCGGAATGGATGATGAAGCAAGGCACCAAGTGGCAGTTGACCAATGTATTGAACTACAACTTTACTTTGGATGATGATGCGCACGATATCCGGCTGATGTTGGGACAGGAAATCAAACACCAGCAAACCAAGACCAAGACTTATTCCACCCGTTATTTCCCGGAGAATACTACGGCCGAGCAGGCGTTTGACAATCTGTCACTCGGTACTCCGTACGAAAATTCTTCAAAAGCGGATTCTCCCTCACGCATATCTTCTTTCTTCGGTCGTATCAATTATGGATATAAGGACAAATATCTGGCTACGTTTACGCTTCGTGCCGACGGCTCATCGAAATTCGCTTCCAATAATCGTTGGGGATTCTTTCCGGCAGGAGCTTTGGCATGGCGTCTTTCCAATGAAGACTTTATGCAGGACATTCCCTGGATTTCCAACCTGAAACTACGTTTGAGTTACGGTACTTCCGGTAACGACCGTATTGATGCCGACCTCTATCAGAAACTCTACGGAGTAAGCAGCAAGACGCCTGCCGGCTGGGGCGAAATAAGCCGCTACTATTATCAATTCTATAATACCAAATATGTGTATAACCCCAATGTGAAATGGGAGACTACCATTACCCGTAATCTTGGTTTCGACTTCGGTTTCTTTAAGGAACGTCTCAGCGGTACGGTAGATATTTACTGGAATACGGTGAAAGATTTGCTTGTTCCTTCGGACATTCCCGGCTATACGGGGTATACCAAATTGATGACTAATGTGGGGCAGACTTCCAATCGGGGTATCGAACTTCAGTTGAATGCCTATATCGTTGAAACAAAAGATTTCTCTCTGAATGCGAATTTCAATATCGGTCATAATAAGAACAAAATAGACAAACTGGCAAGCGGTGAGAAAGAATGGATACTGACTTCCGGTTGGAATAAAGGTCTGATGAATGCTGATGATTACCGTGCTTACGTAGGTGGTACCAGTGGTCTGATTTACGGATACGTCAATGACGGTTTCTATACGGTGGATGATTTTGAATCGTTCGATGCTAAATCGCGTACTTGGAAATTGAAAGAGGGTGTGGTAGACTCCAGCCCGTTGTCGGATACTCCGCGTCCCGGTAATGCCAAGTTCAAGAAGCTGACTCCGGTAGACCCGAACAGCGCCAATCCTTATCAACTGACAGAAGCCGACCGTACCGTTATCGGAAATACGACTCCGAAGTTCTCGGGTGGCTTTGGCTTGAACGCTACCTATAAAGGTTTTGACCTCAGTATGTTCTTTAACTTCATGTACGATTTCGATGTATTCAATGCCAATAAGGTAATGCTTACCACGTGGGCGGATAACCATGAAAATAACTTCGGTATGGAAGTAGCTTCCGACAGACGTTGGCGCAATTTCGACGATATGGGTAATGAAATCCGCTATAGTCCGGAAATTCTTGCCGAATTCAATAAGAACGCTACTATGTGGAATCCTACATCCATAGGTAAGCCTATCTGTATGTCTTATGCAGTGGAAGACGGTTCGTTCCTGCGTCTGAACTCGGCTACTTTGGGTTATACGCTTCCGCAGGAGTGGACTAAGAAAGCAGGTCTGAGCAAAGTGCGTTTTTATGTGGCGGGAAGTAACCTGTTTACTATTACCGGATATACCGGATATGACCCTGAAGTGGATATTGCTACGGGATTAACGCCGAATATAGACAATAACCGTTATCCGCGTAGCCGTACCTATACTTTTGGCGCACAGTTGACCTTTTAGTTGAATCTTTAAAAAAAGAACTATGAATAAGAAACTTTTATATGTGTTCGTTGCAGGTTCTCTGCTTTCTTTGTCTTCCTGCAATGACTTCTTGGATGTGACACCGGCTTCGGGATTTACCCCCGATTACGTATTCTCTTCCGAGACGGAAATGAAATCATTGATGACCCGTATTTATTCTTCCATGACGGAAGACGGTCTTTACGGCAGTAATCTGGCCAGCGGATTTAATACGAATACCGATGTGGAAATGTCTTCCTTCAAGAACAGTACGGTCAATTCCGCAGGGTCGGATATAGGTTGCTTTGATGCACGTCCCACCTGGGGAACACTGAACAGTACTTGGAATAATCTGTATTTTGTCATAAACTATGCCAATGACTTTTTGCAATCCATTCAAGAGTCTCCTCTTTGGTCGGAAGAGATAGGCAAAGAAGGTCCTACCGAAACACAACAGATGTATGGCGAGGTAAAGACACTTCGTGCCATGTTCTATCTCGACTTGATTCGTACATGGGGCGATGTGGTGTTTGTTACCGAACCTACAGAGTCTACGGATGATTTCTTCAGTCGCGGCACTACCAACCGTGACAAGATACTCGAATTCCTTATCGATGATCTTATTGCAGCAGAACCGATGATGAAGTATGCTGCCGACTTGGATTACGGTGTAGAACGCGCTTCACGCGAATTCTGTCAGGCACTTATCGGACAGCTTGCCTTGTACCGTGGCGGTTGGGCATTACGTGCCGATAAAGATAATCCTACGAATGTAGGCTATATGGAGCGTGGAGATAATTTCGAGCACTATTATCAGATTGCCGTTACCTATTTGGGCAAGGTTATCAAAGAAGGCAAGCACGATTTGAAACAGAGTTTTGAAAACCTGTGGATGAACGAATGTAACTGGAAAACCGCCAATGATGATGATGTTATTTTTGCAGTTCCCATGCTGAAAAGTATAAGCAGCCGTTTTGCTTATAATATCGGTGTTACCATTGCCGAGGGTAACCATGAATACGGAAGTGCCCGTAATTACGTCACTTTCTGCGGCACTTATATCTTTTCGTTCGATAAGGACGATTTGCGTCGCGATATGACTTGTGCGCCTTATAAATACGATAAGGATTTGAATCAGGAATATGATATGGGTATTGCCGGTATGGGGGCAGCCAAATGGTCTAAACTCTATATGCAGTCTCCGTTGGGCACAAGCAGCGGAACCAACACTGGTGTCAACAATGTGCGTATGCGCTTTGCCGACGTATTGTTGATGTATGCCGAAGCCGTGAATGAACTTTACGGTCCCCGTGAGGATGCGCAGGAAGCTTTGAAGCGTGTGCGTCGCCGTGCTTTTGCCTCTTCTCTCCATGCAGAGAAAGTGGATACTTATGTGGCATCGCTTACCAATGAACAGGATTTCTTTCAGGCCATTATGAATGAACGTAAGTGGGAATTTGGCGGTGAAGGTATCCGTAAGTACGACCTTGCCCGGTGGAATAAATACGGTGAAGTTATTTATAACCTTTACAATGAAATGATTAATTGGGGACTGGTAGCCAACGGTACGGCTGTGTCGGGAATAGAGAAAGTACCCGAACGCATCTACTATAAGAGCGTACCCGACCCGGAACATGCCGGTCGTACGGTTCTTGACATTGTGGGAATCGATGAATACGGTCCCGAGGTGGGACGTCCTGCCGGTTATGAGATGAAGGAATATGCCATTACATGGCGTACGCTCAATCAGGAGACCCAGCAGTATGAGCCGGCAAGCGAAATTTACTGGAGTTTCCGTGGATTCATTAATAAAAACAATGAGCAGATGGTGAAACCTACCGATCCTTTGCGTTATCTCTGTCCTTATCCGTCCAAAGTGATTACCGACCATAGAGGACTGATTCAAAACTATTACGGATATTAATTACAGCTAAAAGATGAAACTTATGATAAAGTTATTTCATAAACTGATGACGGCCGCATTGCCCGTATTGCTGTGTGGAACACTGCTTACCGGCTGTACGGATGATAAATATAATAAGATAAACGACCTGTTCCAGCCTCGTTTCGTATTGGAGGAGCCGGAAGTGAAAGGCAATTCTATCAGCCTTGTGTGGTACAAGGTTAATGATGCTGTTTCCTATACGGTGGAGTATTACCTCGACCAGTACCACAGCAACTTGTTCATGGCTCAGGAAACAACAGTACCGCAATTGTTTGTCGATGACATTCCTTACGGAACTACGTATTACATACGTGTACGTAGCAATGCGGCTGATGAGGCCAACAGTTCGCAGTGGAGTTACACCACGGCTTCTACCGAGAAACGGCCGGAATTTACCCGTCTGCTCGAAGATGTTTCAAAGACAGAGATTACAGAAACAACTGCTATTATCCGTTGGAAGAAAGATTATAAGAAAGATCCCGTGGACAGTATCAGCGTAATGCCTATGATGGACGCTACATTGCCGGGAGTAAGCCGTTATCTCACCATTGATGAAATGTTGCAGGGGTATGCGGAAATTGAAGGGCTGACGAAGAATACGCTTTATACAGTTAATGTATACGATACTAATAAACCTCGCAAGTACGACAAACCTTACAATTCCGTAACGCTCCGTACTGCCGGACCGTCTGCATCGTCCATTCCTGTAGGACCGGAAGACGATCTTTCTGCCATGTTGTTGGAGAATGACCTTAATCCGGAGATTCCGGAAGGAACGGAATATTACCTGCCTGCCGGTTCTTCCTACCGTATTACTCCGTTCGAACTTGCCAAAGGTTTCCGTCTGGTAGGTAGCAGTGAGGGTGTCAAGCCGAAAGTGATTTTGGACGATTGGTGGAGGATTGCCGAAGGCTCGTATATTACGGCATTGGAATTTGAGAATATCGAGTTCTCGCATACATCCAACAATAAGTATTTCATGAATGCCGACAAGTCATTCACCATTGAAAGTGTCAGCTTCGTCAACTGCGATTTCATCGGGCTTACCCGTGGATTCTGGCGTCATCAACAAGCAACCAGCAAGCATATCATGAGCTTTGCGGTAGAAGGATGCCGTTTCGACAAGTGCGGTTGGCAGACAGGTGGCTACGGTTTGATGGATTTGCGCTCGTTCAATGACCCGACGGCATACGACCAGGTGGATAAAGTTGTCTTCCGCAATTGTACGTTCAGTCGTGACAATGACGGTACGACAGGATTCGGTTGGGGCAATCTTTTCAATGCACCTTACATTGATAAGCCCATACAGTTGGAATTCAAGAATATCACAGTCTATAACTACTGTCTCAATAAGCGTTTGATAAATATCGGTTCTGCCGTAGGCTCCGAACTGACTATCGAGGGCATGGTGCTTGCGTCGCCTTCAGGAGACCTTTATGTGGCGGGTGCCAATACCACTACTCATTTCGCCAACAACTATACGACGAAAGATTATGTTTTGGGTGGTGCCAAGATGAATGCTACAGACTTGGATATTACGGCAGCCGAACTGTTTGCCGATCCCGATAATGGCGACCTTACCATCAAAGACAGTTCTTCGCCGATAGTTACCAATCGTGCGGGTGATACACGCTGGTTGCCTTGATAAAAGAACAATAATAAAACTGACGAAATTATAAACTTAAAAATTTAATAATATGAAACTTAAACATTTATTCTATGCAGCAGCCGTCTCTACATTGGCGGCTGCTTGCAGCGAAGCAGACGAGTTGAGCTCCGGTATCCGCTCAGAGAAGACATTGGATGCCATCCATTCGGGCACGGACCGTTTTGCCACACGTGTCAATCTGAACAGCGAGTGGGAGAGTGGTGATGCTATCGGAGTATATATGCTCGATGCAGGAACAGGAAACATCCGTAACTCTGCAATGAATATACAGTATAATGCCGATGTGGCAGAAACATCTACAGAAACTAACTTTGTAGCTGCCGCAGATGGAATAGGTATTTATGACCAACCGTGCGATTTCGTGGCATATTATCCCTATTCTTCCGGTGAGGAAGGGAAAGTGGATGCCGGTGCAGGTGTATACAAGATAGACTTGGCAGACCAGTCTGCCGGTATTGCCGGTCATGACTTGATGTGGGCAAAGGTTGAGAACAAGGCTTCGGATGAATTGCTAAGTAGCGGGCTGTCTATGACTTTTCATCATCAGTTGGCATTATTGTATGTAAATATAGGTAATGAAGATGTGAAAGTCGAAAATGTGAAAGTAAATGGACTCAATACAACTGCTCATTTTGACCTGCTCAAAGGAGAACTGTCTGTAGATGATGCACCGAAAGCAGTCACTTTACATAAATTGTCTGATAAATCGTTTGTAGGTGTGATGCTTCCTGTTGCTAATATAGCAAAGGTTATGTCTGTAACCATTGAAGCAGGTGGAAAGATTTTCCAATATATGGTACCGGCAACCAGTAAGATTTCTAAGTTTGAAGCCGGTTATGAATACATATTTAACATAAATCTGAAAAACTCATCCGGCGATTTGATTTCGGGCGGGAATGGAAGTACTGAAGGTTGGAAACCTGGTGAGAATGAAGGTGGCGATGCTACAGAGACCAATCCGGAAATACCAAGTGGATATGAAACCATTCCGGTTAATGGTGATACAGAACTGACTACTGTGTTGGACGGTGCTTCTGGTAAGATTGCTTTGTTGTTTGCATCAGGTAATTCTTACAATTTTAGCACTAATCTGGTGATACCGTCTGCGGTTACGGAATTGATGTTGTTGGGTGACGGGAAACAGCAAGTGGTATTGTCCATGAAGAGCATTATAAATACCGGTCTTCAGAAACTTTCTTTGAATAATTTAAAGATTACAGGCGAATCAAATGCAACTTTGTTGAGTAATGCGGCAGAAGATAACCTTGATAACCAATTTGCATCGGGTGCAGTGGTAGAGATTAAAAAATGTGAGTTTACAGGAATGAAATATGTATGTAATTGGGATGGTAATAAGGATTCTGAAAGGAATACTCTTTCTTCCTTTACTGTAGACGACTGCTATATGCATGATATGTCTTCTGTTTTTGAAAGCTATGGTTCGGAAGTAATAACATTGACTAATTCTACTTTTTATAAAATGTCAGGGCAAGCTATACATCCATATAATTCCAAAGGTGCTTTTAATCCGACAATTACAATACAGCATTGTACATTGGTTAGTTTGGATAAAACTCCGATTCAAGGAACGGATAACGGCTGTAACATTATTTATAGCAATAATGTTTCTGCTATGATAGATCCGGCGCATTCCAATTTGTCTTATAACACTACCAGTTCAACAGGAGAAGGTAATTATGCTGCAAAAAATGATGATGATGGTAAAGTAGCTACCGGTGGTTTTAAATCCGAAACAGCTGTAACTTTTAATACCGATTATAAAGTTTCTGATTTGTTTGTAGATGCAGCCAACGGCGACCTTACACTCAAGATTGCTGTTCAAGCAGGTGATCCCCGCTGGTATAAATCAGTAGAATAATCCGTGTTTACGTATAACAATTATTTAGACTATAAATTTATGAAATTATTTCATACCCTATTATATCCCCTTTTGGGACTATTGTTCCTCTCCTGCTCGGACAACGAGCAGGAGACGGGTGATAATCCTGCGCCTACTACCGGTACGATTACGTTCGGTGTAGACCTGACAGGCTTTACCACCCGTGTCACACAAGACGGTACGTCTTGGACGAATGGGGACAAGATTGGAACATTCGCCTTGGATGCCGATACGTTCGAGCCGGTATTGGACAATGTGAATGTGCCTTATGTATGTGCCGAGGACGGTCAATCGGTAGCATTCACTTCGGAAACTCCGCTTGCTGTGCAGGACGATGGCAAGCCGGTGAAGTTTGTCGCTTACTATCCGTATAATGCCGATATGCAGGATTTTAACTATCCGGTGTCGATAGCCGACCAAAGCAATGGAAGTACCGCTTGCGACTTGCTGTACGGTACTGCATCCGAACCGTATGTGTATGATAAAGAAAGCGATACGAACATTGCGCTGAAATTTACACACCGTCTCTCAAAGGTGGTTTTGAAGTTCATGGATATGGAAAAGAACCCCTTGACGGTAAGTGATGTGAAGATACAGGGCATGCCGGTTTCCGCTGCATTCAATGTGCAGACGGGGGCGTTGACAACAGATGATAATTCCGTAGCCGATATAACTCCTTACGTGAATTCTGCTAACAATTATCGTGAAGCCATCATTCTGCCCGTTGCTTTAAGCGATGCTTACAAGGTTTCGTTTGTTTTGGACGGCAGAACACGCGAATGGGTGTTTGCCGACCTTGATATCAGTCTGCCCAAATTCAATGCCGGTTCGCAATATACGTTTGGAATTTATATCGATCCTACGGAAGATATTATCATAGGCCGTTTGGAAGATGTGGATGCAGGAAACAGTTCCGCTCCGTGGGAAGATGGCAGCAATGAAAACGGTACGGCGGATGGGAATCAACCTGCCGAGTACCATCTCTTTCCAGCCGATAAAGCAACTGATGCTTTTGCCGATACGGAATTGAAAATCTCTTTCGACGGTGTAGCGCCTGAGCTGGGTACAAGCGGATACATCCGCATTTATCGGATGAGCGACCATAAGATGGTGGATGAGATTAATATGGGAGAACGGCGTGTGTCCATTGAAGATGGAAAAACTCTTCTGAATACTTGGATGGATATCATAGGCGTGACACCTAAGAGTTCTTCTGTCAGTCGTCGCGTGGTGAACTATTATCCGGTACGGGTGGAAGAAAATGATTTTATCATCAAGCCCCATCAGCAACGTTTGGATTTTGATACGGAGTACTATGTGGTTATTGACCGCGAAGCTATCGGTCAGGAAGATTTTCCAGGCATTTACGGTCGTGCGTGGACTTTCAAGACAAAGCCTGCTCCTCAGATTGACGGTCCGGAATATAATGTACGGATAAGCCATACCGATGCGGCAGCCCATTTCTATACATTGCAGGGAGCTATCGATTTTTGTGCTGTTAATGTAGATCTAAATGCACAGAAAGTATTCCGGTTGGATGATGGTATTTATCAGGAAATGATTTATTTGCGCGACCAAAGTAATATTACTATTAAAGGGAATCCGGGAGATAATACAGCGGTTAACGTTCAGTATGATAACTCGAATGATATAAACGGCGGTATCGGCGGTGGTACGAATATCGATCAGTTTGCTCCGGTGGGAACAATTGTACCTTCTTCTGGTGGTCGTTCGGTTGTAATACTTCAAGGTAATTCCGAGCATATTCGTTTTGAGAATCTTACAATAGAGAATGCTTATGGATGGACGTTGGGCAAAAACGGACAAGCCGAAGCGTTGTTTATTGATAATAAGTCGGCCGCTCTTGTCAATTGCCGTATTCTGAGTTTTCAAGATACTTTGCTTCCGGGCGGTGGATATAATTGGTTCTACAAATGCTATATCGCAGGTGCTACGGACTTTATCTGGGGTTCGGGAGAAGTTGTGTTGTTCGAAGACTGCGAACTTCATGCACCTACCGGCACTCGTGCCGTGATGCAGGCTCGTGTCAAAGAAGGTTATTTGGGTTATGTGTTCGACCGTTGCCGTTTTACGGTAGGCGAGGGAGTTACTAAGTCCACATTGATTTATCAGTATGCACCTGACAACCTGACTTTTCTGAACTGTACATTTGCCGATGTGTACGGTCCGAACTTCGTAGGGGAAAATAAATCGTTGGAGCCTGCCGTACCGTCGGTTACCGCCGGTTGCAAGATGTACAACGGTAAGACAGAATCCGGAGCCGATTTCTACAATCTTATTCCTGAAGCTGTGAGAACTACGGTACTTAATCTTAGTGAGGCACAGTTTAACGAAAACTTCGGTAGCCGGGAAAAGATTATGAGTTGGAAAGGCAATGATCCCTCTTGGTTTAAGGAGTAAACAAACACAAATATAAATACTTAAAAGTTTTATAACTGATGAACAGATTAATGAAAATGGCGGGCTTCATGCCCGTCATTTTAGGAACACTTTGCGCTTGTCAAAGCGCTTCGACGGAGCGTTATGACATCGCAAACAAGGAAGACCTTTATAAGAATCTTCCCTTTGAGATGCCTGTCGTACAGCACCCTTCTTTCCCCGACTATCAGGTGGATATCCGTGATTTCGGCGCAAAGGCGGACGGTGAGACACTGAACACCGAAGCCATTAACAATGCCGTCAGGGCGGTGAGCGAGAAGGGTGGTGGTAAAGTAATCATTCCCGAGGGATTGTGGCTTACGGGGCCTATTGTATTGCAGAGCAATGTCAACCTGCATGCCGAACGAAACGCGCTTGTACTCTTCAGCGATGATGCCGCTTTGTATCCGTTGGTACATACCTCTTTCGAGGGGTTGGACATGCTCCGTTGCCAGTCGCCTATCTCTGCGATGAAAGCAGAGAATATAGCCATTACGGGGCACGGGGTCTTCGATGGTTCGGGCGATAGCTGGCGACCTGTGAAACGTAATAAAATGACGGACGGACAGTGGAAGGCACTGCTCAGGTCGGGTGGTGTGGTAGACGATGCCGGCAAAGTGTGGTATCCCGATGCCGGTGCTTTGAAAGCTTCCGTACTTACCGGCAGCAAAGAGAAAAGAACAGTTTCTGCCGATGAATGGGAAGGAATGAAACGCTGGTTGCGTCCTGTGCTGCTGAGCTTCGTAAAGAGTAAACGCATATTGCTGGAAGGCGTAACGTTCCGCAATTCGCCCAGTTGGTGCCTGCATCCGCTCTCTTGCGAAGACCTGACATTGGATGGCGTCAAGGTGTTCAATC
>OGXC01002291.1_pt1 | contig 13152 bp, 8 predicted proteins | sample 1576201 | NCBI WGS metagenome assembly OGXC01 (sample SAMEA3541562, study PRJEB24748) | human gut metagenome | biome: human gut; feature: human-associated habitat; material: faeces | place: China | collected 2012 | reverse complement strand
ACAGGCGGCTGTGGTAAGTCCACTGGTTCAGCACGCTGGTGGGGAACTTTTCCACGCGGTTGGAGATGCTGTCCTCGGTGACCACCGCCGCGCCGTGGCGGGTGATGAGGTGGTCGATGCCGTGGTTGATCTCCGGGTCCACATGGTAGGGGCGTCCGGCCAGCACGATGATCCGCCTGCCCTGACGGCGGGCCTCATCTATGATCTCGCTGCCCTTGACCCGGATCTGTGCCATGTGGGCTTCATACTCGGCATAGGCGGCGTTGGCAGCCTCCTGCACTTCCTTCTCGGAGATGCCGCCGAAATACTTGGGCAGCACGTCCTTCGCCATCTTGTGGACGAAATCCTTCGGACGGTGGATGCCGACGTAGTCGTAGATGAACTTCTGGCCTTCCAGCTCCGGGCAGTTGCCGGCGAGGACTTCGGGATAGTAGGCCACGACGGGGCAGTTGTAGTGGTTGTCGCCCAGACCCTCGTCGATGTTGTAGGTCAGGCAGGGGTAGAAGATGGCGTCCAGATGCATCTGGGTCAGGGCCTTGATGTGGCCATGGCTGAGCTTGGCCGGGAAGCAGGCGGTGTCGCTGGGGATGGTAGCCTGACCGGCCAGATAGAGACCGCGGCTGGACACCGGGCTGGTGTGGACGGCAAAGCCCAGCTTGGTCCAGAAGGCGTGCCAGAACGGCAGCAGCTCGTACATATTCAGGCAGAGCGGGATGCCGATGGAGCCGCGCTTACCGGCCACGGGCTTATAGCTGGCCAGAAGCTGCTGCTTGTAGGCGTAGAGGTTGAGGCTGTTGTCCTCGCTCTTGCCGGTGACGGGCTTGTCGCAGCGGTTGCCGGAAATGAACTTGCGGCCATCGGCAAAGGTGTTGACGGTGAGCTGGCAGTGGTTGCCGCAGCCGCCGCACTTGACGCTGACGACTTTCTGGTCGAAGTTCTCCAGCTCTTCCTCGCTCATCATGGCGGAGGTGGTCTGGCCGTTCTTGCGGCACTGGCGCAGACCGAAGAGGGCCGCACCGTAAGCGCCCATCAGACCGGCGATGTCGGGGCGGATGACCTCGACGCCCATCTCCTTCTCGAAGGCGCGGAGGACGGCCTCATTGTAGAATGTACCGCCCTGCACGACGATCTTCCGGCCCAGCTCTTCGGGGCTGGACGCACGGATGACCTTATACAGCGCATTCTTGACGACGCTGATGGACAGGCCCGCCGAGATATTCTCGATGGACGCGCCGTCCTTCTGGGCCTGCTTGACCGAGCTGTTCATAAAAACGGTGCAGCGGCTGCCCAGATCCACGGGGCGGTCGGCGAAGAGGCCGAGGGCCGCAAACTCCTTGACGTCGTAGCCCAGTGCCTGCGCGAAGGTCTGCAAAAAGCTGCCGCAGCCGGAAGAGCAGGCTTCGTTCAGGAAGATGTTGCTGATAGCACCATCCTCGATCTTGAAGCACTTCATATCCTGACCGCCGATGTCGATGATGAAGTCCACGTCCGGCATGAAGTACTTTGCTGCCGTGAAGTGGGCCACGGTCTCCACGAGGCCGAAGTCGCAGCGGAAGGCGTTCTTGACCAGTTCTTCGCCGTAGCCGGTGGTGGTCACGCTGGCCACCTTGAGGCCGGGGTGCTCTTTATAGATCTTCAGCAGCTGCTGCCGGATAAGGGGCAGCGGGTTGCCGAGGTTCGGCTGATAGTTGGTGTAAAGGATCTGGCTCTTCTCGTCCACCACCACCAGCTTGACGGTGGTGGAGCCGGAGTCGATGCCGATATGCACCGGGCCGCACTGGGCGCCGAACGCCACCCGCGGCACGCTGTGGGACATATGGCGGGCATGGAATACCTCGTACTCTTCCTTGCTGGCGAAGAGGGGCGGCTCGCTGGCGTAGGTCGCCGTGGCGGCGTACTCATCCAGCGCAGCGGCCACATCCGAGAGGACGAACTCCTTGTCGGCGTAGAGGGCAGCGCCCAGCGCGACGTAGAGCAGGCTGTTCTCGGGGCAGGTGCCGGTGACGCCCAGTGCCTCGTCGAAGCTCTTGCGCAGCACGGTGCTGAAGGTCAGCGGACCGCCCAGATAGAGGATATTGCCCTGGATGGGGCGTCCCTGTGCCAGACCGGCGATGGTCTGGTTGACCACGGCCTTATAGATGCTGGCCGCGATGTCCTCGGTCTTTGCACCCTGATTGATGAGGGGCTGCACGTCGCTCTTGGCGAAAACGCCGCAGCGGGATGCGATGGTGTATGTACGGGTGGCCTGTTCGGCCGCCTTGTTCATCTCATCGGCACCCATCTTGAGCAACGTCGCCATCTGGTCGATGAAAGCGCCCGTGCCGCCGGCGCAGCTGCCGTTCATGCGGACTTCGGTGCCGTTGGTCAGGAACAGGATCTTTGCATCCTCACCGCCCAGCTCGATGACGCAGTCCGTCGCAGGGACGAACTTTTTGACCGCCACACGGGTGGAGAACACCTCCTGCACGAAAGGCACGCCGCAGCTGTCGGCCAGGCCCATGCCGGCGGAGCCGGAGATGCTGAGCAGCGCTTTCCGGCCATGCAGCTGCTCTGCGTCGATGCGGCGCAGCAGCTCCTGCGCCTTTTCCAGAATGTGGCTGTAGTGGCGCTCATACGTCGAATATAAAAGGGTATCGTTTTCATCCAGCACCACGCATTTGATGGTAGTGCTGCCGATGTCAAGACCTACTCTCACAGTTGTTTTTCCTCCTGAAGGACAATGCACTCTCCCTCTGCGCACAGGGCTCTCCGGCCCGGGCAGAAGTTGTTTGCTAACGAATCAAATTTCAGACTCGCATACATGGGTATTATAAACCAAATCCGGCTGACAATCAATCATTCGGGATTATTTTACACCTTAAAAACAGTAAAATCACCTTTCAAAGTTAAACATTTTGTTAATTTCGCAAACTTTTCTGTGAATTTCGGGCTGTTTCTACTAAGATTCTTTACCGTCTGTCAATTTTTCCGCTCTCTTCCCTGTCCCGCACACAAAGCAAAGGCATCTGCGCTGCGCCGTCCCGGCCGCATTGCAGATGCCTTTTTGTCTCGTTCAATATCTCCGCAGCAGAAGGATCTCCTGTGCCGCCCGGCTTGCGAACCGCGCTGCGCGGATGTCGTTCTCCTCGCTGGAATGGAGTTCCATTTCCGGCGGGATGTCCTCGCAGGAGGCCAGCGGGAACACCACCTGCGCCCGGGTGCCGCCGCCCGGCCGGGCCGTCAGCGTCAGCTTCCAGCCTGCACGGCGGCAGATGAGCTTGCAGATGCGGAGGCCCAGCTTTGCGCCGCTGAGGAAGCGGCGGTTGTTCTCGATGGGGTCTTCCTCCATCAGGCCGCAGCCGTTGTCTTCTACCCGGAGCGCGACGCCCGTCTTTTTCTGTTTCAGGCTCACCCACACCCTGCCGCCTGCATCGCAGGCCCGCAGCGCGTTGGAGATGAGGTGGAGCAGCAGCTGTTCGGCCTCATCGGGGACGCCCATGACGGCGCAGTGCTCGATGCCCCCGCTCTCCGTCGTGAGCGTTATTTCCAGCGACCGCTGGATGTCCGGGGCAAGACGCCCCGCCTTTTCCAGCAGGCCGCACAGGTCCAGAGGCTGCAGCTCGCTCAGCTCTTCATTTTCCAGCTGATAAAGTGTTATGGCATTGCGTACCGTGCGGTCCAGCCGGGCAGACTCTATCTGGATGTCCGAAAGTGCCTGCCGGGTGGGCAGGTCGGCCGACGCCAGCAGATGCATCTGCAGATACTCCCGGTTCTGGTCGATGATGCCAAGGGCATGAAAGCACACATCCCCAAACTCCTCCTGAGGGGAGGCTCCTGCTCCATCGTTTCGCCTGCGCATTCTGCTCTACCTCCGCGTCGTGTGGTCAGCACCTCACTGCTGACTCAGTCTACTTTCCAGCGCATAAAGCAGGCGGCCGATGGTCACCTTCCTGCGCTCTAAGCCATACTCTTTTCGAAAATCCCGCCATGTCTGGGTACCGGTCTCGTCCAGCGTCTCCAGCAGCCGCCGGAGGGCGCTGTCCACAGCCGCAACGGTGAGACCGTATTCCTCCGCCACCGGCCCTAATATCTCCTTGCGGATGGCCAGACGGTGGTCGGAGCCCATCATCACCCGAAGCGCACCGGTCAGGTAGCGCTTGTTGGCGTCGCAGGTGCTCACGCCCCAGCTGAGATAGATGCGCTCGCAGCGCTTTTCCAGGCTCTCCGCTGGGCGGTGGGCCGGGGCGCGCAGCTCCTGCAGCATATCTTCCAGTGTGGCCTGACGGATGAGGTAGCATGCATCCTCCTGACTCAGGCTCTCCACTGCCGACTTCTCGTTGCGTCCGTCGTCCCGCAGAAGCACCAGAGGCTTGCGGGCAAGGCCGCGTATCCTGGGCAGAAACTGGATGCTGTCCATGTCCTCCAGCCTGCCGCCCAGCACCAGAACGTCCACATCGCCCTGCTCGAGCCGTTCCAGCAGCGTCCGGCTGCTGCGGTAGCCCGTGCAGCGGATGGCCGGGTTGCGCTCCTCGAGATAGCGTGTCCACACCCTCATCTCTCTGGGGTCATAGCTGGCCAGCGCTACGCGCCATATGACGTCCTGTTCCTCATAGCTCACACGACGCGCCTCCCTTCCTGCAGGCGTTCTGCCTGCTTCGCCTGCGGATACCAGCAGGAAATAACATCCTGCCACAGCTCCGGCTGGACCGAATTCTCATACAAAAACTGCAGCAGCCGTCCGCACTCCTCTTCCGGGGCCGGGACCCATGTACGGGCCGTGACTGCCGGGTCGTCCGGAGCCTTTGTCCGGCTCACGGTCAGCCAGCAGCCCTGTCCCTCCGTCTCCAGAGAACAGGCAAGGGTATACGCCTCCTGATACGGTTCCAGCGTCGAAAATCTCCTCACCAACGGGATATCCTGTTTCATTCTGCATCCTCCTTGCCCCATCTGTCCGGCCCTTCCACTTATGCCGGACAAGCCATTTTATACGATACTGTATAAAATTGTATGGAGCGTCGAAAGGAGTTGCAACGACAAATTTGCGTCAGTTTTCGTCGAATTTTGGAACACTGAAAATATTAACATGGATACTGTCTCAAGAATACCATCAACCGCTCCAAAAATCAAGACACATCTGCCGCATTCTCCTGATTTGGGACGCTTTTCCGCGCAGGATGCAGCGCTTTTCCATCCTTCGGCAAAAAACACAGAACTTGGCACCCGTTACGACATAAAATGTTCATATTCTTCTGATAAAATCAAGCAGATACTATGTTTCCCTCTCCGTCCACAAATGCCGGGCGGAATAGGCCAGCAGACACTTCCCCGTTCTGCTGCCGGAAAGGCAGGCCAATGCTTCAGCTTATCAATATCGAAAAGAAATACACCACCGGCGATCTGACACAGGCAGCGCTCAACGGGGTCAGCCTCAACCTGCGCGACAGCGAATTTGTCGCCATCCTCGGCCCCAGCGGCTCGGGCAAGACCACGCTGCTCAACATCATCGGCGGCCTCGACCGCTACGACAGCGGCGAGCTCATCATCAACGGCATCTCCACCCGCCGCTACACCGACCGGGACTGGGACTCCTACCGCAACCACACCGTCGGCTTCGTGTTCCAGAGCTATAACCTCATCCCCCACCAGACCGTCCTCGCCAATGTCGAACTGGCCCTGACCATCTCGGGCGTATCGGGCGCTGAGCGCCGCCGCCGTGCCGCCGAGGCGCTGCGGCAGGTGGGCCTCGGGAACCAGCTCCACAAGCGCCCCACCGAGATGTCGGGCGGCCAGATGCAGCGCGTGGCCATCGCCCGCGCCCTCGTCAACAACCCCGACATCCTGCTGGCCGACGAGCCCACCGGCGCACTGGACAGCGAGACGAGCATCCAGGTCATGGAGCTGCTGAAGGATGTGGCAAAAGACCGCCTCGTGGTCATGGTCACGCACAACCCCGAACTGGCGGAGCAGTATGCCAACCGCATCGTCCGTCTGCGGGACGGCGCCATCACCGACGATACCCGCCCCTTCGAGCCGGACGACACAAAGCTTGCCCCTCCCATCCATAAGAACATGGGCCGTTCGTCCATGTCGTGGCTCACCTCGCTGGCCCTGAGCTTCAACAACCTGCGCACCAAAAAGGCCCGCACCCTGCTCACAGCCTTTGCGGGCAGCATCGGCATCATCGGCATCGCCCTCATCATCTCGCTGTCCACCGGCGTCAACGCCTACATCGCCGACATGGAGCGCTCCACCCTGAGCGAATACCCGCTGCAGATCCTGAGCAGCGGCGTGGACATCACGAGCTTTCTGTCCTCGGGCAGCAGCGGCGGCACCACAGCCACCGGCCTGCCCACCGACGAGGACGGCAAAAAGGACACCTCCGGCGGCGTGGAGGGAATGGTCTCGGTCCGCCAGCTCATCACCAAGATGGTGTCGGGCCTGACGTCCAACGACCTCACTTCCTTAAAGAAATATCTCGACAGCGACGAGTCCACCATTGCGGATGACGCCACCTCCATCGAGTATTCCTACAGCGTCTCGCCCCAGATCTACCGGCAGGACGCCGACGGCAGTGTGCATCAGGTCAACCCGGACTCCACCCTCTCGATGCTGGGTCTGGGAAGCTCGGGTTCCGGCTCCACCTCCGTCACCAGCAGCCTGATGAACAGCATGGGCAGCAACACCAGCGTTTTCTATCAGCTGCCCGCCAACAGCGACCTTTATAAGTCCCAGTACGAAGTCAAGGCCGGCCGCTGGCCCGAAAAGCCCACCGAATGTGTCGCCGTGCTGAGCAAATACGGCACTGTGACCGACTACGCCCTCTATTCCATGGGTCTGCGGGACTCCGCCGAGCTGGACAAGATGATCCAGCAGTTCGCCCAGAACCAGAACGTCGATGTCCCCAGCGATTTCCGCACCTACAGCTACGACGAGCTGATGGGCCTGAAGTTCAAGCTGGTGAACAGCGCCGACACCTACGTCTACGACGACACCTACGGCATCTGGAAGAGCAAGGCCGACGACAAGGACTATATGAAGCAGCTGGTGGAGAACGGCGAGGACATCACCATCGTGGGCATCGTCCAGCCGGACTACACCGCCTCCGCTTCCATGCTCACCTCCGGCATCGCCTACCCCGCCTCCCTGACCGAGAAGGTCATGAAAGACGCTGCCGACAGCGACATCGTGAAACAGCAGATGGCCGACCCCGCCACCAACGTCCTCACCGGCGAGAGCTTCGGCAAGGCCGAGAGCCTCCGCGACTTCGATTTGACCAGCCTCTTCTCCATCGACACCAACGCCCTCAAGAATGCCTTCTCTTTTGATGCCAACGCCCTCGACTTCGATTTGAACGGTGCCTTCGACCTCAGCAGCGGCAGTTTCGATTTGAGCAGCCTCATCGACTTCTCGGATTTTTCCCTCGACATCGACGAGCTGCCCGACATCGACCTCAGCGACGCCTTTGCAGAGCTGGACCTCTCCGTCTCGCCGGAGGCTCTGCAGGAGCTCGTGCAAAAGATCTTCAAGGACTATAAAAAGTATATCATCGGCAACGGCATCCTCAACTTCAAGAAGTGGAGCTTCTCTGCCTACCTCAAGACCGAGCGGTTCCAGAAGCTGATGGCCGAGTCCATGAAAGACCTCGTTGACCCGGACAAGCTGCAGGGGCAGCTCTCGAGCGCTCTGCAGACCACCATCCAGACCGTGATGGAGACCTACTCCGACCAAATCACAGAGGTGCTGAAAAGCCAGCTGGACGCTGCCATCCAGAAGGGCATCGTCACCTTCCAGGATCAGATACAGTCCCAGCTCAAGACGGCCATCCAGCAGAACATCGGCAAGCTGAGCAGCCAGATGGAGAGCGCCATCAAGATCGACGCGTCGGCTTTCCAGAAGGCCATCCAGCTCAACATGACCGCCTCCGAGCTGACCGAGCTGATGCGCTCCACCCTCCGCTCCTCTTCCGCCACCTATGAAGCCAACCTGACGGCCTTCGGCTACGCGGACGAGGCCGCCCCCAGCCAGATCAAGATCTATCCGAAGGACTTCGCCAGCAAGGCCATCATCCTGGAAAAGCTGGATGCCTACAACGCCGGGATGTCTGCAAAGGGTGAAGACGAAAAGATGGTGCAGTACACCGACCTCGTGGGTACCCTGATGACCAGCGTGACCGAGATCGTGGACATGATAAGCAGCATGATGGTGGCCTTCGTCTCCATCTCGCTGGTCGTCTCCTCCATCATGATCGGCGTCATCACCTATATCAGCGTCCTCGAGCGCCGGAAGGAGATCGGCATCCTGCGCGCCATCGGCGCTTCCAAGCGGAACGTCTCCGAGGTGTTCAACGCAGAGACCTTCATCATCGGCCTCTGCTCGGGCGTCATGGGCATCGTCCTCAGCGAGATACTGCTCATCCCCGGAAACATCATCATCCAGAAAGTCTCCGGCACTTCGACCCTCGTTGCCTCCCTGCCCGTGGATGCAGCCCTCTTCCTCGTGGCACTGGCTACCCTGCTCACCATTCTGGCCGGCATCATCCCGGCCCGCGGCGCAGCCAAGTGCAACCCCGTCAAAGCCCTGCGCGCCGAGTAAACCCCAGAGATCTCATTCCCGGTATCCTTTCCGCTCCGGCGGCAGGGATACCGGGATTTTTTCGGCTCATTTTTGCTCCGGCCCGTCGGTTCAGCTTGTATCCATCCTGCATGAGAACGCGCTTTTTTGCTCGAAAAGTTACAAAAGAGTACGGTCGTCCCGGGAGATTTTGACGTGTACCGGGAATTGCCGGAAATCAATTCGCTTTTCGCTCTGCGGGCAAATCAACCTGCACAAAGGAGGGTCGATTTGTTATGCAATTCTGCCAAAAGTGTTTTGAGGTTATTGATTTATTCCACAAATTATGCCATACTATAGTCACTGAAACCGTTCCCGACATCGTTCCCGCACGATTTCAGTAAAAACCAGAACTTCGACCGAAAGAGAGGTGCTTCCCGGAATGCCGAACATGACCATCAAAGACATTGCCCGTTTGAGCGGCTGTTCCGTCAGCACCATCTCCCGCGTCATCAATGACCGGCCGGATGTGCGTCCCGAAACGAAAGAAAAGGTGCTTCAGATGATGCGGGAGTCGGGCTTCGTGCCAAACACCAACGCCCGGCAGCTGAAGATCCAGCAGTCCCGCAGCCTCGTCTTTGTGGTCAAGGGTACCCGGAACCTCTTCTTCTCGGACTTCCTCGTTCAGCTGCAGCGGGCCGCGACCCTCTACGGGTACAGTGGCATCGTCTCCTACCTGGACGAGAATGCCAACGAGATAGACGCCGCCCAAAAGATCCTGCGGGAGATAAAGCCCAAAGGCATGATATTCCTCGGCGGCAGCGTGGCGAACTTCCAGCAGGGCTTTGCGAACATCACCGTCCCCTCGGTGCTGACGACGCTGGTCTCCGACGAACTGGATTTCCCGAACCTCTCGATGGTGGGCGTGGATGACCGGGCTGCGGCCCGCACCGCCGTCTCCCACCTCATCGCGCAGGGCCACCGGAAGATCACAGTTCTCGGCGGCCCCACCACCAGTTACCCCAGTCGGATGCGCCGCCTCGGCGCACAGGATGCCATGGAGGATGCCGGGCTCACCTTTGACGACCGGCTCTACGGCCTGTCCAACTACGATTTCGAGTCTGCCTACCACGCCATGAACAGCCTGCTGGCCCGCCGGGCCGAGTTCACTGCCCTGTTCGCCATGAGCGATGTCATCGCTTTCGGTGCCATCCGGGCGCTGGTGAGCGCCGGGTTCCGGGTGCCGGAAGATATATCGGTCATCGGCTTCGACGGCATCTCGATGTCCCGCTACTGTGTGCCGGTGATGACCACCATCGTCCAGCCCGGCGAGCAGATCGCACTCCAGAGCATCGAGCTGCTGGTGCGGCAGATCGAGCATGGCGCCCCGGCCCAGAAGATCACCCTCCAGCCTGAGCTGCAGGTCGGTGAGAGCGTAAGGGCGGTCTGATTTATTTCGTCTCATTTCCGCTGCCAGGCGGAATGTGTATATCACATGATGAAGAAGGAGAACAATTATGAAAAAAATGATTTCTCGTCGTAATTTCCTGAAGGTCGCCGGCGCTTCTGCTGCCGCCCTCGGTCTGGCTGCCTGCGGCGGCTCCTCCAGCAGCACCGCTGCTTCCACCGCCAGTTCTACCGCAGCTTCTGCCGCTCCCGCAGCTGCCGGCAAGGTCTACTACCTGAACTTCAAGCCCGAGCAGGATCAGGCCTGGCAGGATCTGGCTGCTTCCTACACCAAGCAGACCGGCGTGCCTGTCACCGTCGTGACCGCCGCTTCCGGCCAGTATGAGACCACCCTGATGAGCGAGATGGAGAAGAGCGAGGCTCCTACCCTGTTCCAGGTCAACGGCCCTGTGGGTCTGGCAAACTGGAAGGACTACTGCCTTGACCTGTCCGGCAGCGATGTCTACGGCCAGCTGACCAGCGACTCCTTCGCACTGAAGGACGGCGACGCCGTTACCAGTATCGCTTACGTCATCGAGACCTACGGCATCATCTACAACAAGGAGCTGCTGACCGCCGCCGGCTACACCCAGGACGACATCAAGGGCTTCGATGACCTGAAGAAGGTCGCCGACGACATCCAGGCCCGCAAGGCTGAGCTGGGCGTCGATGGTGCTTTCACCTCCGCCGGCATGGACGGTTCTTCCGACTGGCGCTTCAAGACCCATCTGGCAAACCTGCCCATCTACTATGAGTACAAGGCTGACGGCATCGGCTCCACCGACGCCATCAAGGGCACCTACCTCGACAACTACAAGAAGATCTGGGACCTGTACATCACCGACTCTACCTGCGACCCCAAGCTGCTGGCTTCCAAGACCGGCAACGACGCTGTGGCTGAGTTCGTGGGCAAGAAGGCCGTCTTCTACCAGAACGGCACCTGGGCCTACAGCGATGTGAAGGATCTGGGCGACGACAATCTGGGCATGCTGCCCATCTACATCGGCGCTGAGGGCGAGGAGAACCAGGGCCTGTGCACCGGCTCCGAGAACTTCTGGTGCGTCAACAACACCTCCTCCGATGAGGACATTCAGGCTACTCTGGACTTCCTGAACTGGTGTGTCACCTCCGACGAGGGCACTTCCGCTATGGCCGATGACATGGGCTTCGTCATCCCCTTCAAGGCCGCCAAGGACTCCACCAACCCCCTCATCGCCATCGCCAACGATTACGTTGCCGCTGGCAAGACCAGCGTGGACTGGTGCTTCTCCACCATGCCTTCCGAGGAGTGGAAGAACGGCGTCGGCTCTGCACTGACCGCTTACGCAGCAGGCACCGGCAGCTGGGACGATGTGGTCACTGCCTTTGTGGACGGCTGGGCCAAGGAGTACAAGCTGGCCAACGGCTAAGCGCACTCCTTCTTCCGCAATAGCTGGATAACGGGGAGGCGGGCGATGTGTTCGCCCGCCTCCCCTTCTTTTTCAGGAGGTATATCATGCAAAAGGCCATCAGTAAATATTGGCCGGTGTTCGTACTGCCCACCCTGCTGGCGTTCATCATCGGCTTCATCTGGCCCTTCATCTGGGGCATCTATCTTTCCTTCCAGCGTTTCACCACCGTGAGCAAAACCACCTTCGTGGGCCTGCAGAACTACATCAACGTCTTTTCGGATGAGACCTTCCTCCACGCCTTTGGGTTCACCGCTGCCTTTACGGTGGTAAGCACCGTGCTCATCAATGTGTGCGCCTTCGCCATCGCGCTGGTGCTCACCCGCGGCATCCGCGGCACCAACCTCTTCCGCACCGTCTACTTCATGCCGAACCTCATCGGCGGCATCCTGCTGGGCTACATCTGGCAGATCCTGCTCAACGGTGTGCTGGCCAACCTGCAGAAACCTCTGCTGGCGCTGGATGCCAAGGCCGGTTTCGTCGGTCTGGTCATCCTGATGTGCTGGCAGCAGATCGGCTACATGATGATCATTTACGTTGCCGGCCTGCAGAGCGTGCCCGGCGACCTGATCGAAGCCGCCAAGATCGACGGTGCCAACGACCGCGAGATCCTGTTCAAGATCAAAATTCCCATGGTCATGCCCAGCGTGACCATCTGCACCTTCCTGACCCTGACCAACAGCTTCAAACTGTTCGACCAGAACGTTGCCCTGACCGCAGGCGAACCCGCCAACGCCAGTGAAATGCTGGCCCTGAACATCTACAACACCTTCTATGGCCGTTCCGGTGCCCAGTGGAAGGGCATTGGTCAGGCGAAGGCTGTGGTGTTCTTCCTGATCGTCGTGGTCATTTCTCTGATCCAGCTCCACTTTACCCGTTCCAAGGAGGTGCAGCAGTAATGCCTAAACAGAAAAAAATGTGGGATAACATCCTCACCGTCATCATGACGCTGCTGAGTCTGCTGTGGATCTACCCCATCGTGCTGATCCTGCTGAACAGCTTGAAGATCGAGGGCACCTTTACCACCTCCACCGTGTTCAAGCTGCCCACCGCCGAGACCTTTGCGGGCCTGAGCAACTACGTTTACGGTGTCACCAAGATGGGCTTCCTTTCCAGCCTTGGCTACAGCCTTGTCATCACCGTTACCAGTGTGGCGCTGATCCTGCTGTGCTGCTCCATGACCGGTTGGTACCTCACCCGCGTGAACAATAAGCTGAGCATCTCGTGCAGGACGCTGAATGGAACGGTCATCTTGGAATACAGATTCTTCGGAACCTGCCAGAGCTCTACCGCAGAGCCAAACAGGACGTTGGCGGCAGCAATATCGTTTTCCGCATTGAACTCCGACTCGCCGTCCGGATAGGTACCGCCGCCGATCCAGACCAGAGTGAAGCGGTCAGCGATTTCAGGCTTTTCCAGCAGGGCAGACGCGACATTTGTCAGAGCACCCTGTCCGGCGATAAACAGCGGGCGGGGATCATCCCGCAGAGCCTCCTGAATAATGAACTGCGATGCAGGGGAAGGAGAGGAAGTGGTTTCGTCGGACAGTGCGCAGGGACTTCCGCGGAAAACCGGTACCTGCCCATTCAGTCCGGCAAGATCCAGAACGTGGAGGATCTCACGATAACTTTCCTCCATACTGTCAGGGCCGAAACGGTCGGCAAAATGCTCTGCGCAGATCCCGGTCACGAAGTAAGTTATGTTCCTGGTGCGGTTCCTGAAGATCCCG
>OGXC01002269.1_pt1 | contig 13282 bp, 10 predicted proteins | sample 1576201 | NCBI WGS metagenome assembly OGXC01 (sample SAMEA3541562, study PRJEB24748) | human gut metagenome | biome: human gut; feature: human-associated habitat; material: faeces | place: China | collected 2012 | reverse complement strand
ACCTGTACGTGATGCATTTAAAGCTTTATCAAACGAGGGATTACTTGAAGTAAAACCTCATGTCGGTACTTTCGTTTCACTAATGGATATAAATCAAATTTCAGATGTGCTTTATGTTCGTAAAGTTGTTGAGTTATCTATATTAAAAGATTTATCAAATTCACTTACTGAAGCAGATGAGTTGAGATTAAAGTTCAATCTTAATGAACAAAAAATATTTTTATTAAATACTGCTGATAGTAAAGATTCCGTGAATGATTTTATAAAATATGATAATAGTTTTCATAAACTAATATTCCATATCGCTGGAAAAGAAAACATTTGGAATATGATACTTGGAATGAATCAACATTATGAAAGATTTCGTTCTTTAATAAATCTTCAAGGAGAAAACAACATCCAAAACTTATATGAAGAACATTGTATGATATTTGATGCACTTACTAAAAAAGATGCTGAAGCACTACAAACATTCCTCAAAATTACAGAACTAAAAAAGTATATTCCCGCAGCCGACAGAGACAAACTGCAACACTGGTTAAATATCGTTCACCAAAACTTTGCCACTCGATTGAATGAACAATATTCATCACTCACCGGGCGAGAAAAAGACATCTGTTATCTGACAGCCTTAAACTTATCTCTTGAAACTGTTGCACAACTTTTGGATGTACAACCCCGAAGTATTGAACGGTACACCATTCGAATATGCGAGAAGTTCGATTTTAGAAAAAGGAGTAAAGAGAGTTTTATTGATTTTATAATAGCGTTTACTCACAATAAGTAAAAGTATACATTATTATATAAATTCATTCTTCATTTTGTCTCATAACTCATTCCAGCACAAAGGTACCCATCTAATTATCAATAAAGTAAGTTATCTCACTATTTATTCCATTATCATATTATTTTCTCATATATAACATCTAAATTCGCAACAGAATCAAAATAAAATATTATGAAAGCAGTAATTAAGAATGTATGGTATTGTTTTTTATGTTTTTTCCTCATAATTACAATAGGTTGTACCGGAAAATCAACCAAACAAGCTGATGTAAAGACAGTTTCATGTGACACATTAACTGGTGAGACCTCTGCAACAGTTATGCATTTGCTGTATATATGGTACCGGGCTTATGGGGTGCTCCTTTGAAAGCTGTCAGCGCATTTGCTCCTCCCATGAATACACAAGACTTCAACTTATACACCAATGAAGTACATGCGCAGTTTGATGACTACGATGCCGGTATGGAATATGCAAAACGTACCGGAAAACCGGTAATGCTTGACTTTACAGGTTACGGATGTGTAAATTGCCGTAAAATGGAAGCTGCTGTATGGACTGATCCGAAAGTAAACAAGTTGATGACTGAGGACTATGTACTGATTACATTGTTCGTTGATAACAAAACTCCATTGCCCGAACACATCAAAGTGATGGAGAACGGTAAGGAACGTACACTACGCACGATCGGTGATAAATGGAGTTACCTGCAACGCTCTAAATTCGGTGCCAATGCACAACCTTTCTATGTATTGATTGACAATGAGGGAAAACCGTTGAATAAATCATATTCATATGATGAGGATATAGACAAATATGTTGATTTCCTCCAGACCGGATTACAAAACTATAAAAAATAACCAAAGTGTGTCAAAAGTCGAAGGAGTGTCAAAACTAAATAAACCTATCATTTTATTCATTCAGAATATTCTTTAATGAAAAATATTCTGAAAATCAACAAAAAGGAAAAGACAAACGAAACGATAGTTTTATTCGAGTTTTGACACACTTTCAAAAAGATTTTTGCAAGACCCCTTAATAATTATCTACTATGATCGCCAAACCAGAAAGAGAGCAAATCATTGCCCTTATAAATCGCGAGGTCGTTCCGGCTATCGGGTGCACAGAACCCATAGCCGTAGCCCTTTGTGTAGCAAAAGCAACAGAAACACTAGGTAAAAGACCTGAAAGGATTAAAGCTTTACTCAGCGCCAATATTCTTAAGAACGCCATGGGAGTAGGCATCCCGGGAACAGGAATGATTGGGCTACCTATCGCTATCGCCTTAGGGGCATTAATCGGAAAATCCGAATATCAATTGGAAGTCTTAAAAGACAGCACTCCTGACGCCGTAGCAGAGGGTAAAAAACTAATTGACTCACAAGCTATCTCTATCGGGCTGAAAGAGAATATAGAAGAAAAGTTATATATCGAAATTATCTGTGAAGCTGATGGTGATACAGCGACGGCCATTATTGCTTGCGGGCATACCAATTTTATATATGTGGCCCTAAACAACCAAGTTTTACTAAACAAACAAACTACCTCCACCTGCAATGAGGATGCAAAAGAGCCGGAGTTGAACTTGCGGAAAGTGTACGATTTTGCCACCACCACACCATTGGATGAAATTCGTTTTATTCTTGAGACCAAACGTTTGAACAAAGCAGCGGCAGAACGTTCTTTCAAAGGAAACTACGGTCACGAATTAGGCAAGATTCTGAAAAGCAGCAAAAGCGAAGAACAAATATTGGGAAGTAATACATTTACTCACATCCTTTCTTATACCTCGGCAGCTTGCGATGCACGTATGGCGGGAGCTATGATTCCTGTCATGAGCAATTCAGGAAGTGGGAACCAAGGAATTACAGCTACTTTACCGGTAGTAGTCTATGCCGAAGACAACCATAAATCAGAAGAAGAATTGATCCGCGCACTGACACTTAGCCACCTGACAGCGATTTACATCAAACAAAGCTTGGGACGTCTGTCTGCACTATGCGGCTGTGTAGTGGCTGCAACAGGTTCCAGCTGTGGTATCACTTATTTGATGGGAGGCACTTACGAGCAAATCACTTTTGCCGTACAGAATATGATCGCTAACCTGACAGGTATGATTTGTGACGGAGCCAAGCCCAGTTGTGCTCTGAAATTAAGCAGCGGTGTTTCTACTGCTGTATTTTCAGCTATATTAGCGATGGAACATAAATGTGTATCTTCTGTAGAAGGTATCATTGACAATGATGTGGACCGCAGCATCCGCAACCTGACCAGAATTGGTTCACAAGGCATGAATGAAACCGATAAACTAGTATTGGATATTATGACCCACAAACAATGTGATTAAATATATATAAAGATAAGAGAGTTAAAAACGAATCAGACACGGCATTTTATACAATCCGTGTCTGATTTTATTTCTCACTCCACCAACATGTCTTTATATTGGGTATGCCGGGTAAAAAACATTTTTGCAAAAGAACAAGTAGGACGTATTTTAAGCCCTACAACCGAAGCATATCTCACAGCGGCCTCGGTCAAAGCCTGAGCTATTCCCTGCCCTTCCAACTGTGGGGGAACTATGGTATGAAGGATATCCAAAACTCCGTTCTTTTCATCATATTGCAAATAGGCGATTTGTCCCGATTCAAATACTTCGAAACGGTCTACTTTCTCGTCATGTATAACTGTATGTTCCATTCTATATTGGTTTTAATGTATGACTATTACTAATAAAAACAATAATAAAATGGAATTGTTTTTACTCATAGATGAAATCTGTTACAGAACGTATGTCTGTTGACGAAACTCCGATACACACTTTAAATGACACTATAAAATATTGAGAACTATCTGCCTTGTCTATATTGAAAAGCCGAAGGTAGTATACCAAATTCTTCCTTAAAATACCGACTGAAATATTTCGGATTATTAAAGCCCACCTGATAGGCTATTTCCGAAATATTCTGTTGACTTCCACGGAGTAATTGGGCAGCCCGCTGTAAACGAATTATACGAATAAACTCGATAGGAGTCTTACCGGTAATAGCCAATAACTTTTTATATAAATGAACGCGGCTCATCCCTAATTCCTTGCTTAACTCTTCTACAGACAAATCACTGCGTGCAATATTGTCTTCTACATATTTCACAGCATGATTTATCAGTTTTTCATCCATCGAAGTTATGGCAGTCCCACTAGGTTTGAAATCAATATAAGCATGATTCCAAACCGTTTTCAACTTCTGTTCACTTTTTTCTTCAGGAACAGCAGTCACCATTTCCGGCAACTCCTCCGGTGGAATAATATGAGTTATCATCTCATTATCCTCACCCTCAATCAATTGAATCACCGTTGCTCTTTGTGGAGCAACGGCTGAGATTGTTTCTATGTTTTTTTCTTCTGCAATTTCTTCCGTATTACCAGATTCTAATCTTCGGATATCCTCCTCCAGTCCTTCTATTGTTATTATATGGTTTGGTTCTTCTTCCGATTCCTCCCCGGCATTAGACGCCATATAAAACTCCGGAATCTGAAGTGTGGAAATGTCTTCTACCGGCTTATCTGTAACTTGCACCTGTTCTATCTTCGTCGGTTTACTCTCGGAACGCTTTACCGGGATATGGATAACAAAAACACAACCGACAGGAGTATTATCCATTACGTTCACCGTGCCATCGTGAAGTGTGACAAAATCACGTACAATACTCAGACCACCTCCGCCATCTGAGATATTCATATCCGGATTATCCACTTGATAAAAACGTTCGAAAATGCGTTCTCTGTTTTCTTCTTTAATGCCGACACCTGTATCAGCCACTCTGATTTCCAGCATTTCCCGAGAATCCTGTCCTTCTACTAAACCGACAGACACATCAACTCGTCCACCATTGCAAGTAAATTTTAAAGCATTGGAAAGCAGATTCATCATCACTTCCCTCATTTTATCCCCATCAAACAACATATTCAACGAAGGAACTGCTGAATGAAAAATGAGAGAAATATCTTTCTTTTCAGACAAAGAGATAAAAGAATCACAAATCGTATGAATACAAGAGATGATATCATCATCAGACAGACTTAAATAATATCCATTCACATCAATTTTCCTAAAATCCAACAACTGATTTACAAGATTCAACAACCTTAATGCATTGCGTTGCACTATATTTAATTTATCCATCAGAGCAGCATCCGATTGATATTCCTTCATCAGCGTTTCCAACGGTGAGATAATAAGAGTGAGCGGAGTACGTAATTCGTGGCCGACATGAGTGAAGAACTTCAATTTCATATCTGCCTTCTCCTGATTCCTCTCTATTTCTTGCTTTATTTGCTGTTTTTTAAATTTATCCCGTTCTCCACGCAGAATCCAATAGCGTCCCAATATCAATACAGCAACCAACAAAAGGCTATAAACAACATATGCCCAAACGAAACGCCAAAAAGGAGGATAGATAACAATTTTCAATGAAGCTTCTTCATCTCCACCATATCCGTCACTGTTGACTGCTTTCACCTTCAGCATATAAGTTCCGGGAGCTAGATTAGTATAAGTCACTTTGCCAAAGGCAGTAGTCATCCAACTCTCATTGAAACCTTCCAGTTTATAAGCATACTCCGTTTTTTCCGGCAAAATATAGTTATCAGAAGCAAATTGTACACTGAACATATTCTGTTCATAACTCAATTTTATCTGATCTACCTTGTTCAACACCTTATCCAAAATCACCCTGCCTTCATATTCCTCACCCACCCCTACTTCTTCATTGAACAAGAACAAACGGGTAAACATCACGCTGGGACGTTTTTTATTGTATTTTATATCATCCGGACGGAAGCGGTTAATACCATACAGCCCTCCCATAAGAATTTCTCCAGAAGACAATTTTTTAATGGAACGCAGGTTGAACCCACTATTTTGCAAACCATCTTTGTCATCATAAACACAACTATGAAAAATATAGCGCCCTGTTTTTAAATCTACTGCCGGTATGACATTAGTTATTCCACGTGCTGTAGTCACCCATATATTTTCATTACCATCTTCTACTATTCCAGAAATGATAGGGCTGGAAACTCCTTGCTCCACTCCTAATATAATCAGTTCATCCGTTTTGGGATTATAAACATTCAGCCCCTCACATGTACCAATCCATATCAATCCACGGCTATCCTCATACACCTGACTTATATTCTGATCAGAAAAATATTCCTTACCAGATTTAGTACCTTCCAGATTAACCACTTTTTTAGTTTCAATATCCAATTCCGAAAGTCCCTGAGCGGTACCAATCCACAAAGAGCCCTCTTTTCCCATACACAAAGAGGAAACATAATCGGATATCAAGCCGGCCGAAGTTGTATTATAAGTGGTGAACAAACCCGTCTTGGGATTCAAACTCTGCACTCCCCCACCCAATGTACCTATCCATATAATCCCCTGCTTATCTTCAGCCAAAGCCAATACATTATTATGAGCCAAAGAATTTTGCCGTTCCGGTATGTTTTTTTTATAATGAATAATACGACCGTTATCATAACAAATCAAGCCTCCCCCAAAAGTACCAATCCAAAGTTTCCCATCACCGGCTTTCAAAATGCAAACAATAGCATCAGTAGTGAGTTTATCCGTACCTTTCTGTGGAAAAGCAGCCCGGTTGCCAGTCACGGAATTCCAATATATGATACCGACATCGTTGGTACCCAGCCACACATACCCCTCTTTGTCTTCTTCAATGCAACTAATATCTCCTATATACTCTGCACCAAATTTAAAAGCACACTCATTAAAATAGGAAATTCCTTTTTTATAAGTCCCCACCCACATAGTTTCACTGGAATCCTCGTATAGAACCATTACTGTATTATTTTGCAAACTACGTTCATCACCTGCCTTGTTCCGCAACTGCCTCACTTCCCCTGTCTTCTTATCCAATATATCAATGCCATCCTGATCTGTTCCTATCCATATACGCCCCTGCTTATCCTGTGATACAGCACGGACCATGTTATGAAACCGACGCTTGATAATATTTGTCAGCCAAGACAGCCACTTTTCCTGTTCCGGATTATAAACCCATATTCCAAGCGGACTGTACATCCATATATCATTATCACGATCTACAAACAGAGTGAAAATTCCCTGCTTGTCAGTTCCCAATTCCCCAACCAAATCATCCTGCTGCCATTTAATCTCATTTGTCCGAGTATCCAAACAAACAAGTCTTCCGGTATTATATACCAACAAGATTCCCTTGCTACATTCTACAATGTCCGTAATATCACCTTCTGGCAACTGATGAGTATCAAACAAAAGCGGATACAGTAATTGAGATTCCGGAATGTACAAATAACAGCCTTTTCCTTTTATATAAAACCACATATTTTTATTATGGTCTATATATACTAATGCTGGAGTTCCGTCAATACCGACTTCACATAGCCATGCATGCACCTCCCTATCAAATGTTTCTGATTCCGAGTTGTAAATGACATAACCCACACCGGTAAGAATCCATAAATTTCCTTTATAATCTTCTTGTATGCTTTTGATATAATTATCAGGTAAAGAAGCCGGATCAGCATTATTACTACGAAACAAAGTCATCTGGCACCCGTCATACCGATTTAAACCGGAAGCTGTGGCAAACCACATAAAACCTTCGGAATCTTTAAATATATCAAGGACTTGATTGTTTGACAGACCATCTTTCACCTCCAAATGTTTAAACATGAATTCACTTGCATGCATCAGACTAGAAAAGCATAATAATGTAATGATCAAACATTTTTTTCTTATTCCCATAGATTTTAAAGGCTAATTATTTTTATTCCACTGCAAATGAAGCAAAAAGCTTGATAACAGACAAACTAATATCGGCTTTTTTATCATTCGATACCCACAATATGTTTCATTTTTCCTATTTTTGCAATTGAAATGAAAGCATTAACGGATACACAATACATACGACAGCTTGTCTCGGAGGGAGAACACTGTCATCAGGATTTCAAATTCGAGATTTCGGACGCACGCAAAATAGCCCGTAGCCTTTCCGCATTCGCCAATACCGAGGGCGGCAGGCTGTTAATAGGAGTAAAGGACAATGGCAAAATAGCAGGAGTCCGCTCTGACGAAGAAATATATATGATAGAAGCAGCAGCAACCATGTATTGCAAGCCCAAAGTAGAACTGGAAACGCAGACTTACAAGGTAGAAGGAAAGACTGTATTGGAAATACGTATTAACGAAACGGTTTCTAAACCTGTATATGCCCTAGATGAAACGAATAAGCCATGGGCCTATATCCGCATCAAAGACGAAAACATACTGGCCACTCCCGTCCATCTAAAGATGTGGCAACACAGCAAGAAACCTGAAGGAGCACTTGTAACATTTACCGAAAGAGAGCAACGGTTACTGGATGTCTTGAAAGAAAAAGAAAAACTTTCATTAAATCAATGTTGCAAACTTTGCAGGTTAAACCACAAGACAACTTGTGAACTATTAGCAGACTTTATCCGTTTTGGTCTAGTGGAACTTGTTTTCCATGGACATAAGTTCTATTTTAAATTAAACAAGGAATAAGTAAAATGGATATACTGACCCTATTAATCAGCAGAGTGAATGATGTGCTTTGGACTTATATTTTGATCATCATGCTGTTAGGATGTGCATTTTGGTTTACTTTTAAAACAAATTTCGTACAATTCCGCATGATAAGAGAAATGATACGTCTATTAGGTGATTCTACAGGCAAGACAGAAGGTCGCGAACACCATATTTCCTCTTTTCAAGCTTTTGCCGTTTCCATAGCTAGCCGCGTAGGAACAGGCAATTTGGCAGGAGTCGCCACCGCCATTACTTTGGGTGGTCCGGGTGCAGTTTTCTGGATGTGGGTAATTGCTCTTTTGGGGGCCAGCAGCGCTTTTATTGAGTCCACATTGGCCCAATTATATAAAGTACACGGACATAATTCTTTCGTTGGCGGGCCAGCTTATTACATGAAAAAAGGATTAAAACAGCCGTGGATGGGAGTTTTGTTTGCCTTTTTGCTTATCTTTACTTTTGGATTTGCTTTTAATTCAGTACAAAGCAATACCATTTGTGCCGCTTTCGAAGAAGCATTCAATATTCCTCCCAGCCTAATGGGAGTGATACTGACCTCGCTCACATTAATTATCATCTTCGGAGGCATTCAGCGTATTGCTAAAGTAAGTAGCATTATTGTTCCTGTCATGGCATTGGGATACATCTTTTTATCCCTTTTCATCGTAATTGTAAATGCAAAGCATTTGCCAGAAGTTATTGAATTGATTATAGCGAATGCCTTTGGCTGGGAACAGGCATTAAGCGGAGGTATAGGCATGGCATTAATGCAAGGAATCAAACGTGGATTATTCAGCAATGAGGCCGGTATGGGTTCCGCACCCAATGTAGCGGCAAGTGCCGATGTTACCCATCCTGTAAAACAAGGATTAATTCAGACATTGGGAGTTTTTACCGATACACTTGTCATATGTACCTGCACTGCTTTCATCATTCTTTTCAGCGGAGTGGCCTCCACAAAAGAAGCCAATGGAATAAAACTTACTCAAATGGCACTGAATAATGAAATAGGCAACATCGGGACTATTTATGTGGCGGTGGCAATTCTGTTTTTCGCCTATAGCAGCATTTTGGGAAATTATTATTACGGTGAAGCCAATGTACGTTACATAACTCATCGGAAATGGGCTATCCCCATTTATCGTATAGCAGTGGGAGGAATGGTTATGTTTGGGGCATTGGCCAGTCTGGAACTGGCATGGAGCCTGGCCGATATGGCAATGGGATTTATGACTATCTGTAACTTGATAGCCATTACTTTACTAGGGAAATATGCATTCCGTCTATTGGAAGACTATCGAATTCAGAAACGTAACGGGGTCAAAAATCCAGTTTTCACCAAAGACAGAATGAAAGATATTGAAAATGATTTGGAATGCTGGTAACACAAAGCAATACCCCCGGCATCAACCATTCAATAAAAATGATAAATAGTAAAACAAAAGGATTTTAATCAAAAATGTTTCAGTTTTTATCGCTATCTTTGCAGACAGGAAAACAATATAATTTAAGAACACAATGAGCATATTTTCAAAATTATTTGGTAAAAAACAGACAGAAGGAGAAGAAACAAGCCGCATAGGTGGTATGGAAGACTTCATGACACTAATCCGTGTATATTATCAGTCTGTAATGGCCTGCAACATAGGTATCACAAATATTAATTTTTTGCCAGACATGGCAGTTTTCAAACGCACCCTTAAAATACCGACCCAAAACAACAAGTTGGGAATTGCTGAGAAATCACGCTGCAAAAAGATGTTAGTAGAACTTTATGGTCTAAGTGATGATTTCTTTAAAGAAATTGACGGTTCTATAAAAAAGAATTGCAAGAATGTAAATGATGTCAAGACTTATCTTTTTATGTTCCAAGGATTCAGCAATGACTTGATGATGCTGATAGGTAATTTGATGCAATGGAAATTCCGTATGCCCAGCGTAATGAAAAAAATGTTACGTAACATGACCGAGAAAACAATTCATGATATCATGACCAAGACCGACTGGAAAGACGAAAGCGTACACAAGACCTGTGTTGCCATTCGTAAATACAAACAAGCCTTAGGATATTCTGAAAACTGGATGACGGAATATGTGTATAACATTGTATTACTGGCTAAAAAAGAACCAAAGCCAAAAGAATAATCATTAAAGATTTTATGAAATCCTTATTAAATATAGAAGAACATCCATTAGAGCCTTTTTTACCGGTTAACGCCAAACTACTGATGTTAGGCAGTTTTCCCCCACAAAAGAAACGATGGAGCATGGAATTCTTTTATCCCAATCTGCAAAATGATATGTGGCGTATTTTTGGAATAATATTTTTCCAAAACAAAGACCACTTTCTGAATCCTGACAAAAAAGTATTTGACAAGGAACGTATTATTGATCTTTTGAACAAAAAAGGCATCGCACTTTATGATACCGCTTCAGCTGTTCGCCGTTTACAGGACAATGCCTCAGACAAATTTCTGGAAGTTGTAGAACAGACAGATATCAGTTTGCTACTGAAGCAGATTCCAATGTGCAAGGCCATTGTAACCACAGGACAAAAAGCAACGGATATTATTCGTGAACAAATAAAGGTAAAAGAACCCGTTGTAGGAACCAGTGAACCTTTCGACCACAAATCCGGCGCCCCATGTAGGGTCAAACATATACCATTTCCCACTTACTTTGGCTGCGCACCATTCATGTGGGTCGGGCAGTAAGGCACCGTCTCTGCGGTTATAGCCATCAATAACATAAGCATCCATTCCCGCTTCCTTCACCAGTGCTTTAAAAAGTAACGCATAATCCTGGCAAATACCTTTGCGTTCGGATAATATTTTTTGTATTTCTTTCGTCTCATCCGCTTCCTCGTTGCGAGAAGTATAGGTTATGTACACATTGTATTTAATATTTCTTGAAACCCAGGTGTAGATGGCGCGTGCCAGTTGGTCGTCTGTGCTGAGATGCTGTTTCAAGTAAGCTACAAGAGAAGAAACGCTCCTTCCGGCAGCTTCGGGTGCTGCAAGTGCCACGGAATCGGGAAACGTAAGGCGTTCAGGCATTATGCTGTCAGAAGATGCTTTTGATACAGCTGAAATTGAAAAAGCCTTATCCTGCGTGGCTGTATTACGCCATGCAGAAGACAATTTGCTGAAAGGAAAGAGGAGGCAGAGGGCGAATAGCCACACCGTGAGCCTGTTTGTTGATTGCCGGAACATACTTGTCATATCTATTTGATGGAAGCAAAGGTAGGGGATTTATTGATAAACAGCAAGGATAAATATTGAAAAATATGTGCAAAGGGAAATTTTGTGAGTAGTGTCTCTTTCATGATCTTGAACATGCCCTTGATCATGCCTGAAAACCTTCACTCATATGTACGATATGACACCGTCTGACTGTCGTTAGTGGGTACGTGAGAAAGTGAAGTAATTTTCAGACGGGCGTTGAACATTAGCAACGACCCTCGCGGTATAAAGTGCCGGATAGTGGAATAAATAGCCTTTTTGTCTTCTGCATCAACCAAATGTCGTTGGAATTTGTTTACTTTGTAACGATTTAAACACTGACTATCGATTGACGTCCTAATGAGAAGAAAATGGTTAAAATGGGTAGTGTGGATACTACTTACCCCTATCATATTATTTGCAATATTGATGGTATTGCTTTATATCCCTCCCGTACAGAACCTGATACGGAAGCAAGCTACTGCCATCGCATCCGAGGCAACGGGTATGGATATATCTGTTGAACGCATTGACCTCCGCTTTCCGCTGAACCTTTTGGTACGTGGTGTGCAGGTCATTCAGCCTATACAGGCAGATAAACAAATATCCTCAGCTCCCGGTGACTCTCTTGCCGTGAAACAAACTCCTGATACTTTGCTAACCCTGGAAAGCCTGAACGTGCGCGTGCAGGCATGGCCGTTGATACGTGGACAAGTAGAAGTGGATGAGGTAACCGTGAACGGAGTTTTCCTGAACTCTGCCGATCTGATAGAGGGGATCCGCATACGTGGCGTATTGGGACGTTTCTTCCTTGAAAGCCATGGCATAGACCTGAAGAAAGAGGATGCCGTCATCAATCGTGTGGAATTGAGTGATACTCATATGCTCGTTGTGATGAATGATACTACCACTGCCGAACCGGACACTGCGACTACCGCCCTTAATTGGAAAGTAGCCTTGCACAAGTTGGCACTGAAAAACGTTTCCGTTGATTTGCAAATGCCGTTGGATTCCATGCGTCTTGCTGCCCGTCTGGGTGATGCAGAGGTAGATGATGCGGTTGCTGACTTGGGCGGACAGATGTACGGTCTGAAGAAATTTGAATTGAGCAGTACTACGGTGAACTATGACACGGGCAGCCAATTGCTCAGTGCCATTAATAGCCTGATAGATACCGGTAGTCTTGCGGCTACTGATAGCACCGGTGTGAAACCTGCTCCCGGATTTGATGCTTCGCACATCGCCTTGCGGGATATTTGTATTGGGGTGGACTCCGTGCTTTATCATGGACGGAATATCAATGCCGTTATCCGGGAATTCTCCATGAATGAGCGTTCCGGTTTGAGCGTCACTTCACTGACGGGAAGGGTATATGCTGATTCCACAGTCATTCAGGTGCCTTCCTTAAAATTACTTACCCCACACAGTGAAATGGATTTCACTGCCCAGACTTATTGGGAACTGGTGGAAATTCCCACCTCCGGACGACTCTCCGCTCGTTTCAATGCCCGCATCGGCAAGCAGGATGTGATGCTCTTTGCAGGTGATTTACCTGATACATTCAAGGATGCATATCCTTTCCGTCCCCTTACTATCCGTGCCGGTACGGAAGGTAACTTTAAGCAGATGCAGATTTCCCGCTTCAACATCGATCTGCCGGGTGCTTT
>OGXC01002268.1_pt1 | contig 13289 bp, 9 predicted proteins | sample 1576201 | NCBI WGS metagenome assembly OGXC01 (sample SAMEA3541562, study PRJEB24748) | human gut metagenome | biome: human gut; feature: human-associated habitat; material: faeces | place: China | collected 2012 | reverse complement strand
CTTTATTCATTTTCTTCAAGTTATTCACAAAAATCCCGCCCAAAACTGCTGAAAAAGGCTGTGAATAATTAGCGCTTGTAAAAAGCCCATTTAATCAGCGTTTCCCTAACAGCTAGAAGCTAACAGCTAGCAGCCCCACGCCAGTGACTCTAACCATCAGCATGCGAATCAGCTGCCGGCCACCAGCCACATCCACTTCTGCTATAATAGGAGCAGAGTCTGTTCGATAGAAATGAGGGAATGCTATGACCGATATAGAAAATGCGGAAACATTATTTCAGGAATATAAAGTAAAAGAGGCCTATCCTCTTTTTGAGAAACTGGCAGGGGAAGGAAATGGCCGGGCCATGTACTTCATGGCTCTCTTCCATCAGTACTACATGGGTTGCGCTCCCTGGAACCCGAAGAAAGCCATGGAATGGGCATTGAAGGGAGCCCGCCTGGGTGATGGCCTTTCCGGCCTGTTCTGCCTGCTTCATTTCAATGAACTTTCCCATGAGGAGTACCATGAAATTACGGACAGCCGGGAAAAGTGGATTTCCCTGGCCCAAAAGGACAGCTCCATTTATGCCCTGGAAGCCCTGGGATGCTATGAAATGGTGAATGCCCAGAGCGAAGAAGAAGTGGACCGGGCTTTCCACCTGCTGGAAGAGGCGGCGCTGAAGAACTACTGGAAAGCCTGGAACGATCTGGGCCAGTTCCATGACAGCCATGTAAAGGACAATCCGCCGCTGGTGCGGAAAAAAGCGGATAACCGGAAGGCCATCGACTGCTATCGGAAGGCCCTGGAGGCGGGATACCCCGATGCCATGAACCGGCTGGCCTATTTCTACTATACCGGCGTCGGTGTGCCTCAGGATAAAAAGCAGGCCTATGCCCTGTTTCGGAAGGCCTTTGCCAAAGGCCACCTGCGGGCTGGTACGGCGCTGGGACTCCTATACCTCTTTGATGAAAATGACCTGGATAAGAAAGAGGGGTTCCGGATCACGAAGAAGGCGGCCGATGCGGGAGATCCCCTGGCCATGGGAAATATAGGAAACTGCTATTACTATGGCAATGGTACGAAGAAGGATCGGCGCCTGGCGAAACAGTATTACCGCCGGGCATCGGATCTGGGCATGGATTCTTCCACCACCCAGCTCGGTGCCATTTACCACGAGGAAGGGGACGACAAGAAGGCCTTTGTCCTCTTCCGGAAAGCGGCGGACCGGAATTTCCCGGAAGCCATGGGATGGCTGGCTGCCTGCTACCAGTATGGCTACGGTACGGAGAAGAGCACCCAGGCCGCCATTGAATGGCTGGAAAAGGCAGCGGCCTTTGGCAGTGAAGATGCAAAGACAGCGCTCCGGTTCCTGCAGGAAGAACTGAAGGAAGCAGAGAAAAAATAAAGGAACCCCAGGTTCCCTTTGGAATTACATTTTATAGAAAGAAGAATAGATAGAATTTTATGAGAGTACTGTATTCCGCAGCGCTGGCTGCTTTTTGTGTCCTGCTGTATCGACCTATGAAAACAGTGCCCTGGCTGCCGGGAAGGCCGATGATCCCTCTGCACCAGCGGCAGTCCAGGAAGAAAGTAAGGAAAAACTGGTCCTTCTGACCTGGCAGGATGATCCGGAGTCCGTGCGGTATGAGGTGGAAATTTTCCGGGGCCTCCCGGCGGACCTGGACCGGAACCAGCCCCTGGAAGATCATCTTTACGATAACCAGCGGATTTATTCCAATAAGGTGCTGGTAGACCTTTCTCAGTTCCCCGAGGGGACGGAGCCCCTGTACTGGCGGGTCCGGCCTATCGATGCGAACTGGGAAGGCATGGGTCCCTTTTCTTCTCCCATGGAAGTGAGAAGTACCATGAAACCGGTTTCCCGGAATGCACCGTACCCCAATGTGTATCGGCCGGGCAATGGGTCCACCCTTCTCTATCCCGTCTATTCCTATGCAGGAAATCCGGGAGCTTCGAAGTATGAAGTGGAAGTGACCAGCGCCTACCCGGAAAATACGGAAGGCACGGCACCGTCGAAATACCGGGTATTCTCCAAGATAACAAGCCTGTCCAATGTGTACGATGATAATCCCCGTATCGGCACCTTCTACTGGCGGGTCCGGGGACTCGACGAAAACGGGAACGCCGTAGGTATCTGGAGTATGCCGGAAAAGGTTCGGACAAATCCGGAGGAACATTTCGATGTAGGCATTTACGGGGACAGCATCACCCAGGGCGGGGGCCACCTGTACCACAGCCCTGCCGATATGGCCTACAGCTACGTGACATACCTTGATTTTCCGGCAGTCAATATGGGGCGGAGCGGGGACACCACGGAAATGATGGAAGACCGCTTCGACCACGATGTGCTGCCGTTCCATGTGAAGTACCTTCTCATTATGGGAGGCATTAACGACCTCCGCATGGGAGCGGATCCGAACAAGGTCATCGGCCACCTGGAGGCTATCCGGAAGAAATGTATAGAGCACCATATCACCCCCATCCTCCTTACCATTGTTCCCATTAATCCTGAAAATATCCAGAAATACTACGGCGATGTCACCTACAGCGGCTGGCAGGAATCGGTAAAAATCGTGAATGACTATATCCGGACTCAGCCCCACATCGATACGGCGGCTCCCTTCGCCGACTATCCCGTCATGCCCAGTGAGCTTGCCATGGATGGTATCCACGGAGACTGGAACGCCAAGCAGATGATTGCCGGAGAAATCAACCGGCACATCGGAGAATTTATAAAGAAGTGATGCTGACGAGAAGAATTTGAGAGTTGAGGTCCCGCGGCTGGGCTGCAAGGTTTCATGATGATGGGCAGAGCCACTCGAGCGGGGGCTTCTAGCTTCTAGCAGCCAGGAAAGCTCAGAAGCCTACGGCATGTATGATGGTTGAAAATATCAGATGGAAAGCGCCGCAGGCTGACCAGTTTTCCTGGAAGCTAGCAGCTAACAGCTGGAAGCCCCCGCTCGAGTGACGCTACCCATCAGCATACAGTTCCGCCGCGAAGCGGCTATTCAGCTCAAGGCTCACACAGGTTGGTACGCCGCTCGGCTGCCAGTATTTCTGATTTCCCAAATGTTTCACGTGAAACAATGGAGGCTTTATGAACTATAAAATGCTGTTTCTGGCAGCCCTCTCCGTATGGGGGCTGTCTTTTCCGTCCATGGCGGAGGACCTTTTCCACCTTTCCTGGCCGACGGACTACGATGCGGTGAAGTATGAACTCCGCATTTCCCAAAAAAGTGGTGGAACCATGGAAAAAGTGATGGAGGAGACCGCCTATGCCAGCGATGTTCTCCTCCGGGAGCAGGGGCGGCTGTCGGATCCGAAGGGACTGTACTGGCAGGAAGAACCCTATGATTTTGATGGGAATTCCATAGGTCCCGTGACGGAGCCAAAGCCGCTGGCTTCATCGGCAGCTGTCATACACCGGGAGGCGCCGCTTCCCCGGCCGGACCGGAGCGGGGAAAGGGGTGGGGCTCTTCTGTATCCCGTATATACCTACACCGCCCTTCCCGGCGCTGCCACCTACGAAATAGAAATTCTGGCCCAGTATCCGGAAAATACGGAGGGCACAGCGCCTTCGAAGTACCATATCGGCGGCGGAGATTTCCAATATACCGATTACTACGATGATATGCCCCGGTTTGGTACCTAGTACTGGCGGGTCCGGGGGAAGGATGGAAAAGGAAATCCGGTGGGAGAATGGAGCCTGCCCCAGAAGCGGGAATTTTCCACCACCGGCTATACCATTGGTCTCTATGGAGACAGCATCACCCATGGCGGGGGACGTATGTCCTATGGGCCCAATGACCTGGAATACAGCTATGGCCATTACCTGGACTTTAAGACCATTAATCTCGGGGACTCCGGCAATACGAGCCAGGATATGGTGGAACGGTTCGACAGGGACGTCCTTCCTTTCCACCTGAAATACCTGCTCATCATGGGAGGCAGCAACAGCCTTCGGGGTGGTGTTCCTGCGGAATCGGTGATTGCCGACCTGAAGACCATCCAGGAGAAATGCCGGGAAAACGGTATCGTTCCTATTCTTCTTACCCTGCCGCCCATTAACCCCGCCAGCATAGACAAAGTTTTCCACGAGCCCACCGCAGAAAACTGGGAGGATGAATTCCGGAAGGTGAATGAATTTATCCGCACCCAGCCCCATATCGATACGGCCGCCGCCTTTCCCTATGAAAACGTGATGCCTCCGGACCTGGCTCTGGATGGCCTCCACGGAGATGTGGAAGCAAAGAAACGAATCGCCGCCGTGATTAACGAACACATAGGGGAGTTTGATCCTACTCTGAAATAAACAGGTGCGGCCATAGAGGGGCCTTTAGCTTTGAGCCTTGAGCTGATTAGCGTCTTCGACGCAATGGCACCTCCTTACCCGTCAGGGAGGACTTCCCCTGAAGGGAAGGGGTCACTGATTTCTCAACCGCCTGTGGCTTTCGGTGAAATCAGTTCACTTGCCACACCATAGAGGCAGCAAGCCCTGAATTCACCAACGGAAGGGCTGTCGCTGCAGGAGATGGGGAGGCGCATTTGCCGCGAAGCGGCTATCCAGCTCAAGGCTAAAGGCTCAAGGTTGTGGCAGAGAACTTTTAACAGGGTGAGAATATCTGATTCAGCGAAGAAAAGTTATAAACAGTTTGTGCAAAACTCTGTGAATAGTTGTGAATATTCACAGACTGTGAATGGAAAAGAGCCCATAAAATCGGAAAAGTTAATCACAGGAAATCCACACAGAGTTATTCACAGGGTGTGAGTAAGATAGTGGATCAGCGGTTCTGGCATAGGGCGGCGTTATTTGCCTGCTGGCGGATAGAGACACTCCCATGGGGTCCCCTGGCTTTTAGGAAAACTTTACAGACTACGGCAGGAATGACTGGTGGGGATATCAGGTGGAAAGCGCCGCAGGGGAATCAGACTTTATGGCAGCAAAAAATCCCTGTATCGAATGACTCTATCTATCAGCACACAAACTTGCGGCGCAGCCGCGGGACCTCAACTCTCAATTCTCAATTCTTTTCTGGAAGCTGGTCCCCGCGTGAGTGACTCTATCCGCCAGCAGGCCACGTCCAATCTCTTTATTGACAAACTCTCTCAATTAGCGTATGTTAAGTATATCGAGAAATATGATTAATATACACTAATTTACAAGGAGATTATTATGAATATGGATATTTTCTGGGGACTCTTTATCCCCTTCCTGGGCACCTCTCTGGGGGCGGCCTGTGTATTCTTTATGCGGGGAGAAATGCATCGGGGCGTGCAGCGGGGACTTACCGGATTTGCCTCCGGCGTCATGGTGGCGGCGTCTATCTGGAGCCTTCTCATTCCGGCACTGGAAGAATCATCGTCATTGGGAAAACTGGCTTTTATTCCCTCGGTCATCGGTTTCGGCTTTGGCATGGCTTTCCTGCTTCTTCTGGACCATGTGATTCCCCATCTTCATATGGGAGCCACTGAGTCGGAAGGCCCAAGGAGCCACCTTGCCAGGACCACCATGCTGGTGCTGGCGGTGACGCTGCACAATATACCGGAAGGTATGGCCGTGGGGGTGGTGCTGGCCGGATTCCTTTCCGGCCATGAAGGGATTACCTTTGCTGCCGCCATGGCCCTGTCCCTGGGTATCGCCATCCAGAATTTTCCGGAAGGCGCCATTATTTCCATGCCCCTTCGGGGAGCGGGCATGGGAAAGATGAAAGCCTTTGTAGGCGGCGTCCTGTCGGGGGCGGTGGAACCGATTGGCGGGTTTATCACCATTCTCCTGACGTCCCTCATTGTGCCTCTCATGCCCTATCTCCTGTCCTTTGCAGCGGGAGCCATGATGTACGTGGTGGTGGAGGAACTGATCCCGGAAATGTCGGAAGGAGAGCACTCGGATATCGGAGTGATTTCTTTTGCCTTCGGATTCATGGTCATGATGACCCTGGACGTGGCACTTGGATAAGTGAGGAGTGAGAAGTTAGGAGTGGTAGTGCGGCGCACAAATTATGGAGCGCCGCTTTTTTATGGGATTTCGGTGCTGGCGGATAGAGTCACGAGCCTTGAACCGGCCAGCCGCCGCGCAGCGGATATTCCGCTCAAGGCCTAAGGCCCAAGGCTCAAAGCTCCTCGGGAATGACTCCGCACGTATCCCCATGCAAAATTAGAAAATAATTAAACATACAAATACCCCCTTGCAAAATAAATTTCGTGGACCTATAATGCAAACATCAAATTCATACAGGCGGATGAAACATATGGGAGAAAGCCGAAAGGCTTACCGAAGGAGTAACACTCTCAGGTATCTCACAAAGATAGTACCGTATGTGGACGCACTCTGGAGAGTCTCGATTAAAGAGCGCCGAAGGTGTAAGGATGGAAACATCCCAATCTCTCAGGCAAAAGGACAGAGAAAGCAACGTCACACTTATGTGTCCGTTTAAGGTAGACAATGCCGGCTTCCAGAGTTATTTATTTTGGATGCCGGCTTTTTTGTGACAAATACTTTATTACGGAGGGCGTTGTTAAAAATGGAATTTGATTACATGGCTTTGCTGAATTCACTGGATAGTTTTATCTGGGGACCGCCGCTTTTGGTCCTGCTGGTCGGGACAGGCATACTCCTCACGGTGAGACTGAAGCTCCTGCAGGTGTTCAAACTGCCGAAGGCGCTTCGCCTCATCTTCAAGGCACAGAATGCCGGCAGCGGTGATATTGATTCTTTCAAAGCTCTTTGTACCGCACTTTCTGCTACCGTCGGCACCGGCAATATCGTCGGTGTGGCTACAGCCATTGCAGCCGGCGGCCCGGGCGCTATTTTCTGGATGTGGCTTGCCGCATTCTTCGGAATGGCTACCAAGTATGCAGAAGGTCTCCTGGCTGTCAAGTATCGTGAAGTGGACGACAAAGGTGAAATCGCCGGCGGCCCCATGTTCTACATCAAGAACGGCATGGGAGAAAAGTACAAATGGCTGGGCGCCCTCTTCGCCGTCTTCGGTGTCCTGGTTGCCTACTTCGGTATCGGTACCTTTGCCCAGGTGAACTCCATTGTGGATATCACAAAGATGACCATCGGACTGGATCCCATGTGGACCGCCATTATCCTGACTGTACTGGTTGCAGCCATTACCCTTGGCGGACTTCAGTCCATCGCCGCAGCCGCTTCGAAAATCGTTCCGGCCATGGCAGTGATTTACTTCGTTTCTACCGTTGGTGTCCTGATTTTCTTCGCAGACCAGATTCCTGCAGCTATTGAAACTATTATTTCCAATGCATTCACTGGCACCGCAGCAGCCGGTGGTTTCCTCGGATCCACCATGATGCTGGCTATGAGAAATGGTATTGCCAGAGGCGTATTCTCCAATGAGTCCGGCCTCGGCTCTGCTCCTATCGTAGCAGCTGCTGCCAAAACAAAGTGGCCTGCTGAACAGGGTCTGATTTCCATGACCGGTACCTTCATCGATACCATCATTATCTGCACACTGACCGGTCTCACCATCGTCGTTTCCGGCGAATGGCTCAATGGATTGAACGGTGCTGCCCTTACCAACGCAGCGTTCAAAGATGCATTCCCCGCTTTCGGTGGATACATGCTCATGATTGGCCTGGTACTTTTCGCATTCACCACCATCCTCGGATGGAACTACTACGGTGAACGGTGCATGATTTACCTGGTGGGCACCAAGGGAATCCTTCCTTACCGTTTGATTTTCATCGCCCTCGTTGCGAGTGGCGCATTCCTGAAACTCGAAGCCATCTGGGTTCTGGCGGATATCGTCAATGGACTCATGGCTATTCCAAACCTGATTGCCCTGCTGGCTCTGTCCGGTGTGGTGGTAAGAGAAACTGCCAAGTATTTTGACCACCTGAAGACAGGCAAGGACTACGAAGAATACGTAGACCAGGATCCCAGCAAGGCCGTGAAGACGGAAGTCTCCGCAGATGCGGAAGACTGATGGAGTCTCTGTCAGGTCAATATATTTACATATTATTTCCTGTCGGAAAGGTTTTCCCATTTTCCTTCCGCCTGGATTAATATGACACCCCATCCGGCAAAGGGCACTCCGGTGAGAAAGCCCTCCTAAACTATCTCGTCGGAGAGTGCCGGGCTCCGGGGGCTGTCCCCAGAAAACAGCTTCCGGAGCGGAGGCCCTAATCTTCAAAAATGGATGTTCATAATAACATGTATGTATAGGATCAGGCGAAAGCCTGTGAATATATGCCGCATTGCACGGCAGGTCCCTGGAGGAGGAATTCAGATCTGTTTCCCGAAGGGAACTAAAAAAGCAAAATACGGTGGATGATGTACACTGAAAAATGGCAGCGGAAAGGCTGCCTGCCGAAGGAGTAATACTATCAGGCGTTCAGAAGAACACGAAACTGTGTACGGACACAACTCTGGAGAGTCCCATTCAATTGGGCGCCGAAGGTGTAAAGGGATTTCACCCGTAAATCCCGAATCTCTCAGGCAAAAGGACAGGGCTGGCAACAGGGTAACCCCCTCTGCATGCATGGATGCATACATACATACAACCGCCAGCCTCAGAAACCTTCACCAAGGGCCTGAGAACGGCGGTTGTTTTTATTCTCAGAAACAATACGGGTCAAGAGTAAGGGGGATATTATTATGGACATGGCTGCAATCAACTCGCTAGTCAATACAATTGACGGCATAGTCTGGGGCCCGGTAATGCTGGTGCTCCTCGTCGGTACCGGTGTGTACCTTACCTGCTTATTAAAATTCCAGACCTGGCGGAACCTGCCTTATGCAATCCACAGCGTTCTTTCTAAAGAAGCCCGCACCACCAAGAGAGGCAAGGGCGATGTTTCTCCATTCTCCGCACTGATGACAGCTCTCGCTGCTACCATCGGTACCGGCAATATCGTAGGCGTAGCTACCGCAATGTTCTCCGGCGGCCCCGGCGCCCTGGTGTGGATGTGGATTTCCGCATGCTTCGGCCTCACCACAAAATTTTCCGAATGCATGCTTTCCATTAAATATCGTGAAGTGAATGCAAAGGGTGAAATGAAGGGCGGCCCCATGTTCACCATGAAGAATGGCTTCAAAAATAAAACGGCCGGCCGTACACTGGGCTTCCTCTTCGCACTGTTCGCTGTCATCGCTTCCTTCGGTATCGGCAACATGACCCAGGCAAACTCCATTTCCGGAGCTGTACAGACAGTCTTCGGTGTACCTCTTGAAGTCTGCGGCGTCATTCTTACCGTCCTGTCCCTGATCATCATCGTTGGTGGTATCAAGACAATTTCCAAAGTTTCCTCTGTCGTAGTTCCTGGCATGGCGGTCTTCTATATCATTGCTGGTGTCATCTGCATTCTTCTTAACATCCAGAACGTACCCCATGGCCTGTACCTGATTTTCATGATGGCCTTCGATCCGCAGGCTGTTGGCGGCGGCGTCCTTGGCACCATCACAGTTTCCGTTATGAACTCCATGCGTTACGGCGTTGCCCGCGGCTGCTTCTCCAATGAAGCGGGCCTCGGCTCTGCAGCTATCACCGCTGCCGCTGCTACCACCGATGATCCTGTCCGTCAGGGTTACATCAACATGACCGGTACTTTCTGGGATACCATCGTTGTCTGCACCATCACCGGTCTCACCATTGCTTCCTCCGGCGTCCTCGGAACCACCGATGCCGCAGGTACTCCTCTGAAAGGCATTGCCCTCACCATGGCAGCCTTCTCTACCAACATCGGTATCATTGGTACTTATATCGTAGCCATCGGCATCATCCTCTTCGCTTTCTCCACCATTCTCGGCTGGGAATATCACGGTGAAAAAGCATGGGAATACCTCTTCGGCACCCATAAGTACAATATGGTTTACAGAGTTGTATTCTCCCTGGTTGTTTATGTAGGCGCTACCCAGACCCTGGATCTGGTGTGGAACCTTTCCGATATTGCCAATGCACTCATGGCAATTCCAAACCTCGTTTCCCTGCTGGTGCTCTCTCCTGTAATCAAGGAAGAAGTCGTCCGTTTCCAGGGCGTCCTTGCTAAGGAAAAAGCTGAAAAAGCAGCTCTCGCTGCTAAAGAAGAAGGGGTCAAAGCTCATATCTGAGATACCCTTCCCGGCTGGGACATGATGAACCTTGAAGGTTCACCTCCATATCGTTGTCCCCCCTCACTTCTCCGGAAGTGAGAAACAACCCCTATCCTGCTCCTCTGAATTCCGGCAGGATAGGGGATATTTTTTGTATAAGATGGATATGCGGATATGTCTATAATTGGCGCATAAAGTTCATCGTGAATAATCAGGAATGAGGAATCAGGAATTAGGAATTAGGAATGAGGAATGGTGGTAGCGGCGCACAAATTATTAGCGCCGCAAATCATATAATATCCTGATAATATCCCGGCTGCTCCTATCTATGGGGTGAGGCGGCGGAGGATGCCGCTCACCGGTATGTTTTGAAGGGTATGAAAGTCAGGGAAGCGCTGATTCATTTGCAGAGTCAGATTTTATAAGGGTTTTTATGCAATACTGCGTCATAAGCCAGCCAAAGATAAAAGGAAGGCAATTTAATGTGTAGAAAAAGCGTCAATTTGCGACTATGTGCGAGTCCTATGCATGATTCGCACATAGTCTGACATTAAGCGATCGCCATAGAGCCCGGCCGAAGCATTTCCATCTCCAAAGGGGCACGGCAAAGCCGCGGAATCTCAACTCTATGATTTACCCCCTCGTACTGCCCCGGTCCAGATTCGCGGCGTCTTTGGCGTCTGCCTTATTTTCCCCCCGCCGTTCCAGGAGGCGCTGGAGGTTCTTTCTCCGGGACCGTTCGATGTACTGGTGGGCGATGGCATCGGGCAGGGTAGCGCCCAGGGAGATGCCGAGGAGGATGAGCAGGGCTTCCACGCCGGTCTGGAAGGCCGTGAGGAGCTCAAACATATCGGCATGGCTGATATCGATAATGGCAAAGAGGAACCGGTACAGCAGCACCCCGGGAATCAGGGGGATAATGGCGGGAATGGTGACCACAAATACCGGGGCATGGAAGAAGCGGGAGGCGGTGAAGTAGAAAATAGAGAGCACCGCGGCGCCGAAGAAGGAGGCACTGGCCATGCCCATGTGGAAAGCAACCATAAGAATATCCCTGGTATCCACGGTCAGTATGGCGCCCAGGCAGGCGGCGAGGATATACCGTTTCGGCACATTAAACATGATGGAAAATCCCAATGCCGCCATGGCCGCCGCCAGGGCCTGGGCGATGTACAGGGATTCCGGGGCAATGGGGACAGCGGTGAAACTGGGAACGTCCGTCATGCCTACAGCCCCGGCGATGCCGAATGTCATGGCCAGCATGATCAGTATGGTATGGGTGAACCGGGTCATGCCGGAGGTCAGGTAGTTATTCAGGAAATCGTCTACCCCGTTGATGAGAGGCACCCCCGGTATGAGGGTCAGAGCGCAGGCCACGATGGGAAGGAAAGGATTGATGGCACCGGGCAGGTACATGGTGAAGTAAGCCATGAGGGTGGCGGAAAAGGCAGAGGCCGCAATGGTGACGTACCCATTGATTTCCAGCCTTGTGCACAGGTATTTCACAAGGGCCCCTACGATGGCGGCCAGCATGGTATACAGCGCTTCAGCAGCGTGGCCGCCGAAGATAAGGCAGAACGAAGCGGAAGCCAGGCCGATGGCAAGGATGACCATCCATTCCGGATAAATGCGGCTTCCGAAATTGTGGCGGATGTAGTCCAGGTGCTGTTTGAAGGTGCCGTAGGAATCATTCTTGTACAGGGCCTCCCAGCTGGCTTCACTGGTCTGGAGGATGGTGGTCATGTTTACACCGTGGCGGTAGCATTTGCGGAACATGGTGTGGGTCTTTTTCCCATCGTCCACGTTGATCATGATGGTGGAGTAGGTGATATGAATCTGCACATCTTCCCAGTAAATACCGAGGCACGCAGCGGCCCGGAGCATATCCCGGACGATGCGCTTGCTGCCGGCGCCGCTTTCCATCATGAGCTGGCCGGTGTCCAGAATGAGTTTCATCTTATCCCGGATGGAAAGGGAAGAATTGGATATTGACATGAATCAGGACCTTCTTGTGTATAAATAAAGAATTGAGATGTGAAAGTTGGGAATTGAGATCCCGCGGCAGATCAGTGGCTAATGACCCGGTTACCAGCCACTGATCTGCCGCAGGCCGCTGCTCTTTCCTGGCAGTTTTCCCAAGCAAAAAGACGGGCCTTTGCCCGCCTTTTTCCCGATTCCTTAAAATTTGGAATTCTGTATGAAATCGATGTAGTCCTTGTACTGCTTGGCCATTTCATAGTCGTGAAGCGGGAAGCATTCCGTAATCCAGCGGATCAGGAGCCAGAGACAGCCAAAAAATACGAGGAACTGCAGGATTCTGTGAACAAAGGAATAGGATTTTCCGGATTTACGGATCCATTTCGGATCCAGGTGGTAGGCACTTTTGTAGATCCATTTGGCATACAGAATCACATAGATCACCTGGCCTACGGTCATGGCAAGAAGCCGGGGGACTCCGATATGATGCAGCAGGATTCTATGGAACCAATGCATGGGATCCGCCAGGGCAAAGAAGATTTCCCGGGCACTCATCATGATGCCCATGAACTCATAGTGGGTAATAAAGACAAAAGCACTGAATGAAAAGAAACAGACCACGCCAAGACAGATGAGGGTGGCCAGTTTTCGGCCCACATAAACCCGGCAGATCACATTCATGATAAAGAAGATGAGGAGCAGGGAACCGATGGAGGTCAGGAAATAGGGACTCAGGTGATTAAAGGCGGCATCGTGCATACCGTTCACTGCGTGAATCAGGACGTAGGGGAAAATCAGGATCCACGCGAAAAAGGGGATATACCCGATCCGCCAGAATGGGTGGAGCAGGCTCTTCCTCGTCATGAGCTGGGTAAAGAAAAGGAGGAGGAAACATTCTCCCATGTTCCTGCCAAACCGGTACCATTTGAAAAGCCCGGTGATGCCCAGGAAATCATAATAAGCGGTGACGATAGCAAGCAGCACAAAGGCGCTGAAGAAATAGATGAAAATTTCCTTCAGTGAAATTTCCTGCCACCAGTCGGTGAGTTTCTCCTTTTCCTGCGCCAAGAACAGCATACTATCCTCTCCTGTATCATACTTCACTCTAAGTATAAAAGGATACCGGAATTCGGGCAAGAGGGGACTTTAGAAAGGCAAGATGCAGGGAAGTGAGAAGTGAGGAGTTAGGAGTGAGGAGTGGTGGTTAAAATGGACCCCGAGGAGTGGACACATCCGAAAGTGAGGCCCCCGGATTTTGGA
>OGXC01002265.1_pt1 | contig 13300 bp, 8 predicted proteins | sample 1576201 | NCBI WGS metagenome assembly OGXC01 (sample SAMEA3541562, study PRJEB24748) | human gut metagenome | biome: human gut; feature: human-associated habitat; material: faeces | place: China | collected 2012 | reverse complement strand
ATCGAACTTCAAAACCAGTTCGCCGATTTCGTCCAGCAAGTCGACAAATCAAAATAATAAAAAGTTTGTTAATATATAATGGGCTAAAACACGGACTTCTGGCTGAATATTCACAAAAAATCAGGCTATATTTCTTGTAAATGGCGGAAAAGACAAAAAAATAACCGCCCCAGTCTGCAAACTAAGCGGTTATTTTTAACCTAATAAACATCAGGCGAACCGTCATGGTAGCACCTTTTTGTATTTAAATATGAACTGTCTGTATCATAGCACAAAACGACTTTTGTGTCAAATTATCAGCAGAATCTTAAGCGGCTATTATAAGCGATTCATCAGGTCTTTCTGATTACAACAGATGTTCCGTTTGCAATGACTCCGATTACATTATTGGAAAACATATTGTAGTCAATGTCAATGCCAATGACTGCATTTCCACCCAATGCAGCTGATTTTTTGATCAGTTTATCCATGGCAGCGTGCCTTGCCGTCTCAAGCTTTTCCTCGAACATCCCGGATTGCACGCCAAAGAAATCAGCAAATGAAGAAGTAAATTCTGAGAGAAATCCGGTGCCAAGAACTACTTCGCCGGCGACAATCCCCAGGTAAGATACGATTTCATAACCTTCAAACTGAAATCCGGTTGTTACCATGTGGGTTTTTTCACGATAATCCAGATCCTGTTTTTCGTTTTCTGCCCGTTGTATTTCTTCTTTTTTTGCACGACTGTCCCACAATTTTTCGTCATAATCCGGATTGCTGTATTGATAACCTGCACGCATCGCTTCGATGATCTGAGGTAATTCTTTAGGATCAATATGGCTTAACTCTTCGTCGGATAACAGTTGAACCATTTCATTTCCACAATAATCGCAGTTTTCTGCAAGATGATTGCTTTCTCTGCAATTTCCGCAGTGTTTGCAGCATAAAATCATAAGCGTTCCTCCTTTAGCGTATGTATTTTCAAAATGGTAAGCTCTTAAGTTAAATACCATTGTAATAGGAATCTGCCATCTGTACAATGTTTTTTTTGTGAACAGGAACGGAACCTGTCGTTTTTTGTGAAATATGTGTTTTCAGGCTGGATTTACGGGATTTGTCGGATTCCTTTCATAACTTTCTTGTGAGAAAAACCACTTCGTGTTAAAATATCAGAAGACATTTCACGAAAATACAACAAGAGGGGGTGGCGGCGTGACGAACTTTGATTTCCTGAAGGATATTCCGCAGTTTGCAGCCTTTGCGGATGTTGCGGTGGCAGCGGAAAAGATCCTGATGATCGACCCGGAGGCGAGTGTGATGAACTGCCGGCGGGCGATGGAATTTGCCGTCAAATGGATGTATTCGGTTGACGATATGCTGGTGATGCCATATCAGGACAAGCTGGTCAGCCTGCTGAATACGGAAGAGTTTAAAGGAATTGTGGATGCAGACATTTTGCGGAGAATGGATTTTATTCGCAGGGTGGCAAATCAGGTGGCACATACGGGAAGAAAGCTGACGCTGGATCAGGCGAAGCTGTGCCTTGAGAATCTTTATATATTTCTGGATTTTGTAGCTTATTGTTATGCGGATGATTATCAGGAGGGGCAGTTTGATGCAGGTCTTCTGGAGCAGAATCAGGAGATTCTGGCAGCGGAGACAGCCTTTCCGGATATTGATCTGGAGGCTTTGATCGCAGAAAATAAAGCATTGAAGGCAGAACTGACTTCTAGGCGTGAGGAGCAGAAGCAGACGTATGTTCCGAAGCCGCTGGAGCTGTCGGAGTATGCAACCCGCAAACAATATATCGATACGATGCTGATTGATGCCGGATGGATGGAAGGAAAGAACTGGCTGAATGAAGTCGAAGTCTATGGCATGCCCAATAAATCAGGCAGCGGTTTTGCGGATTATGTGCTTTATGACGATGCACACCGGCCGCTGGCGGTGATCGAGGCGAAAAAGACCTGTGCAGATGTGGCGAGCGGACGGCAGCAGGCAGAGTTATATGCGGATTCTCTGGAGCGGCAGTATGGACGCAGACCGGTCATTTTCCTTACGAACGGATTTGAGACGAGGATTGTGGACGGACAGTATCCGGAGCGGCAGGTTTCCTGCATTTATTCCAGAAGAGATCTCGAAAAATGGTTTAATTTAAAAACCATGCGGGGCGATCTTGGCAGTGTCCGGATTGATAAAAAAATCGCCGGAAGGTATTATCAGGAAGAAGCGATCAAGGCAGTATGCGAGAGCTTTGATAAAAAGAACAGAAGAAAAGCACTGCTTGTCATGGCGACCGGATCGGGAAAGACAAGGACAGTCATTGCACTTTGCGATGTGCTTCTGCAAAACGGCTGGGTGAAAAATATTTTGTTTCTTGCAGACCGCACTTCCCTTGTCACACAGGCAAAACGAAGCTTTGTCAATATGCTGCCGGATCTTTCGGTGGCAAATCTGTGTGAGGAGAAAAGCAATCTGCATGCACACTGTATTTTTTCAACTTATCAGACGATGATCAACTGCATTGATGCCACACGGGACGAAGACGGAAAATTATTTACGAGCGGCCATTTTGACCTTGTGATCTGTGACGAGGCACATCGTTCGATCTACAATAAATACAAAGACATTTTCACATATTTTGATGCACCGCTTGTTGGTCTTACTGCGACGCCGAAAGATGAGATCGATAAAAATACCTACAGCATTTTTGAGCTGGAGAAGGGCGTGCCGACTTACGGTTATGAGCTGGCACAGGCGGTAAAAGACGGTTATCTGGTGGATTTCCTTTCGGTGGAAACAAAGCTGAAATTTCTGGAAGAGGGCATTGCGTACGATGAGCTTTCGGACGAAGATAAAGAAGCATACGAGAACACCTTTGTGGATGAAAACGGACAGGTTGTGGAGCGGATCCAGTCCTCAGCACTGAATACCTGGATTTTCAATGACGATACGATCAGACAGGTGCTGGACATTCTGATGACACATGGAATCCATACAGACTACGGAGAAAAGCTCGGCAAGACGATTATTTTTGCGAAAAATCATGCTCATGCGGAAAAAATATTTGAGGTGTTCAATAAAGAATATTCACATCTGCCGGGTTATGCAAAAGTGATCGATAATCGTATCAGCCATTCCCAGAGCCTGATCGATCAGTTTTCGGAGCCGGATAAACTGCCGCAGATCGCCATTTCCGTTGATATGCTGGATACGGGAATCGATGTGCCGGAAATTTTAAATCTGGTCTTTTTTAAAAAGGTAATGAGCAAGGCAAAATTCTGGCAGATGATCGGGCGGGGGACAAGGCTTTGCCCGGGACTTTTGGATGGTGAGGATAAGCAGAAATTTTATATTTTTGATTTTTGTGGGAATTTCGAGTTTTTCCGGATGCAGAAGGGAAAAGAGACAGCAGTCCGGCTGCCTTTGCAGAGTGCGATTTTTAACCTGAAATTTCAGATTTCGTATAAATTGCAGGATTTACAATATCAGACAGAAAGACTGATTGCCTATCGCAAAAACCTGGTTGAGAGTATGCAGGGAAAAGTACAGGAACTGAGCCGGGATAATTTTGCGGTGCGTCAGCATTTGAAATATGTGAAATATTATTCCAATCCGGAGAATTATCAGAATATCCGTTACGAGGATACGCTGACCGTTCAGGAGGAGGTTGCACCGCTGATCATGCCGGATCAGGAAGAGGCGTCCGCCGTTCGTTTTGACGCACTGCTCTATGGGATTGAGCTTGCTTATCTGATGGGAAATAAATATGGAAAAGCGAGAAAGGATCTTCTGAAAAAGGTGCGTGCGGTGGCAGGTGTTGACAATATTCCGCAGATCAAAGCACAGGAAAAACTGCTGAATCAGATCCTGCACACGGATTATCTGGAGACGGCCGGTGTGGATGAATTTGAACATATCCGTGAAAATCTGCGGGAACTGATCAAATATATCAAAGAAAAAGAAGGAAAGCGGTATGATACCGATTTTGCGGATGAACTTCTAGCGATAGAATGGAAAGAGTCGGAGCTGGAAAATGATGACCTGAAAAATTATAAAGCGAAAGCAGAATATTATGTCCGCAGGCATCAGGATAATGAGGCGATTGCCAGGCTGAAGAATAATCAGCCGCTGACAGCGGCGGATGTACAGCTTCTGGAAGAGATCCTCTGGGGAGAACTGGGGACAAAAGAAGAGTATGAGACGGAGTACGGGCAGAAGCCGCTCGGAGAATTTGTCCGTGAAATTGTCGGCTTGGATATGAACGCTGCAAAAGAAGCATTTTCAGAATATCTGGATGAAAACAGCCTGGACAGCAGGCAGATTTATTTCGTAAATCAGATCGTGGAATACATTGTGCAAAATGGCATGATGAAAGATCTGTCGGTGCTTCAGGAGGCACCATTTACGGATCAAGGAAGTGTCGTGGACATTTTTACGGATCTGAACGTATGGATGGGAATTCGGAAAGTGATCGACCAGATCAATGCAAATGCCGCAGCAGCTTAGGAGATAAATAAACTATGAATTTTTTTGATTACATAAAGAACGAGTCGTTTTTTAAACCGCTTACGTTCAAGTACCGCAGGATTTATTATGACTGTATCCGGATTTTGATCGACCGTTCGAAGGAACTTCCGGTTCTCTACGAGTCGGATGCAAAGGACAGTATCACGCTATATCTGAAAAACGAAGAGATTCAGCGACTGATCGAAGAAGCGGATGATGAGAATGAGGCGGTGCAGCTTCAGGCGGCTGAGATTCTGGCCATTTTCCGTGAATGTGGATGGATCAAGCCACGGCAGATCGGACGCAGCGGAGAATATGTTGTAAATCTTTCGACGGATTGTCGAAGAGTGATTGATTTTCTGGATAAACTGACTGAAAAGAAAAATGAAGGTACGATGTCAAACCGCATTCTCTCAATGTATGAGATCATGAAATCCGCATCGGAAGAAGGCTCGGTGCGAAAAGAACGTCCGTACTCAAACATTCTGGTGCCGATGATGGAAAATGAAACCGAGCTTCGCAATGAGCTGGCTGATTTAAAAGACAGTATATCGGATATCATGAAAACAGTCATCGAATTTCAGGACATGAACAGTTTCGGGCAGTTCATTATGAAAAATGAAATGTTGGACCGGTTCTTCAGTGAATATTTCTTCGTAAAAAACAACGGACTGATCCCGACCCAGCTTTCTTTCATCCGTGACCGGATCGAGGATCTGCGTTATGGGGATATGTATGAGAAAATGGTCGAAGAATGTGGAAAACGTCTGCGTTGCCCGAAAGAGCAGGCAATTTCCCGTGTGGACCGTTACATGGCGGAACTCCAGTATTTCCTGAGTGTGGAATACGAAGAAAATATGGAACTGATTGATACTCGCATCAACAGTTATTATAATCTGGCAAATACGAGGATCATGCAGATGGCGAGCAGCCGTGTCAGACTGGAGAATCTTCTCGGCGATTTCCTGGACCGTGTTTCCAGGATTTCAAAAGAAGAGCAGGATGCGGCGATGGAAAAAGTGGAGAAATGCACTCGTGTTATCAACCAGAAATACGTTGGTTACAAATCATTCGAGCAGAATCGGCGTATCCGCAACGAAGGTCAGAATATCGCATTAAATACCAATGCGATGTCGGAAGAAGAGATGCAGAAACGAACGGAGAATCTGTTCCGCAGTGCACCGAACCGCTATGCTCCGGCCCGTGTCGGAGCATATCTGGATGAGGCACTTGGATTGGATGTGAGCATGGAGCTGAAAGAAAAGGGTGTGCAGACAAAAGAAGAGGCACTGATGATCGCAGCGGCGATGCTTTATGCGAAAAATGCAGAATTTCCATACGAAGTCCGCATCAAGGACGAAAAAGTGAGCACAAAGATTGCCGATATCAGCAATGTGGTGATCTCGAGAAAATAAAGATGTCAGAATTGTGGATCACAGGGTACGAAAATATTTACAGGGCATCTTTTTGAACGCAGAGAAGCGGATTGTGAATGTCCGCTTTACAAATACAATGAGGTAAATTTATATGCAGGATTTAAGTTTTATAAGCAATATGAGCGACGAGGATGCGTATCTGTTCAAACGCTGTGTGCGGCGGCTTCTGGATACGACATTTCTTGTAAAAGACAAAGAAGAAAAGCTCTATCAGTTTGTGGCCTCCGAATCCAACCGTTACGACATGAACCAGTATCTGGCAGTGATTGGCTACAAAGTGGTTGTGGAAGAACAGATGGGTGTGGCGATGCTGCAGCCAAATGATGATGATAAAGAAACAGTCGGACTGAAACGCCTCAATCTCTATCATTTTGACCAGAGACATATGAAACTGCTGCTGGTATTGTGGCTTTTATTTCTGGAGCGGATGGGATATGAAGAGGCAGTCTATGTGACGGTCGGTGAGATTATCGACAAATGCAGGCTTTATGATATTGAGCTGACGCCGGTCGAGTTTAAAAAGGCATATGCGACCTTCCACAGATTCTGCCTGATCGATTACAGTGACGATATCACAAAAGAGGACGGGGCTGTGCGTCTCTATCCTTCTTTGCAGTTCTGTCTGGATATCGGACAGCTCAGGCAGGTGATGGCAGAATTTGTGGAACAGGAAGATTTCGAGGCAGCGGACATGGCAGACCTGGAAGAGGCAGAAAGTGAGGAGAGCGATGAGTAAAATAGTTTTACGCAATGTACAGCTGATCAACTGGTATGGATTTACCAACACGGTCGTTCCGGTTGCAGAAAATCTCACCCTGATCTCCGGAGAAAATGAGTGCGGAAAATCGACGATCCTCGATGCCATCAAATATGCCTACACCGGTGATACGCAGTTTAATAAGGCGACAAGCGGATATAATACAGGCGTGGGCAAGCGAAATCTGATCTCGTATACACGCTGTCTGGTCGATGCGAGTGCCGGCGTGTATGCAAGACCGGCGGAGAAGATCCCAGTTGTGTATACCCACATCGCACTGGAATATTATGACCAGATCAACGAAAAATCCTTTGTGCTCGGCGTGATCATCGAGACAGCCGTGACGGATATCCGCGGTACGTACTGGTATGCGATGGAAGACAAACATCTGTCGGATATTTCCTATGTCTATGAAGACGGTTCTGCCTTAAAGCCGTACGATGCGTCCGGATTTCAGAAACGTTACAATGTCAAACTCCGCAAGAAACAGGATGGAGTAGCATTGTTTATGCAGATGGTCGGACTGAAGCTTCCGTATCAGGAAGTGTTTCGTTATCAGAGAAAACTTCGAAATATCATGGCATACAATCCGGCGGCAAAGATCCAGGAATTTATCCGGGAATCGGTTCTGGAAGAACACGATGTCAATTTTGAAAAATTAAAAGATGCCAAGAAAAATATTGAGCAGATCAACAGCCGTTTGGAGCTGATCGAAGAAGAGATCGGTGATCTGGATGCGATCCTGAAGGATTATGCAGAATACGATGAGCGTGTCATGCAGCTGAAAGTGGATGATATTAAATTAAAATATCGAAATATGCTTTCCTGGAAAGAAAAACGCTGCATGGCAGAAGAAATGATCCGCAAAAACAGCATTGAAGTAGAAGCACAGATCAAAACAATCAAAGAACTGAGCACGGAGATCGATGCACTTGACCGTTATTATATGGAAGCAAAAGCCGCACTGCGGGAACTGAATGTTTCCAAAGCGATCGACAATTCCAGACAGCAGATCACTGCTTTCGAGAAACAGCTGGAGAAGCGGAAAAGTGAAAGGGAAGAGCTGGAGCAGTTCCGGAAACGTCTGCTGCATGTGGCAGAAGAACTGAACAAAATGGAATGCGAGGTTTCTCATTTTGAAACGCTTGGCAAACTGACGGCAGTCGATCTTTCCAATTCTGAGAAACAGGAAGCCATCGATGCACTGAGAGCGGAAATCCGTAAAAAACGTGACAGCATTGTGCGAAACAGGGCTTATCTGGACCGCGAGCTCAAAGAAGTGCAGCTGGAACGCAGCGAGCAGAGCAAGATCGTTGAAAACTGTGACCGCAACAAAGCGGATTATTCGCATGTGCAGGAACAGACGCAGCTGATCCGGGAAATCAACAAAGAACTGAAAAAACAGGGCATCGATGAAGAAGCCCGCATGGCGTGTGAATATGTATCGGAACTGAAAGATGAAGCATGGCGTGATGCGATCGAAGCTTTTCTTGGTGTGCACCGCTATGCGATCCTGGTCTCGCCGCAGGCCTTTGATGTTGCCAATCAGGTTATGGACCGCTCCGGACATCGTTATGTGGAGCTGGTCAATACAAAGCGTTTGGCTGAACGCAAGATCAAATGTGAGGAAGATTCGGTCTATCATTATCTTCAGATTCAGAATGAGACAGCAGCAAAGTATTTCCAGTTCTGGCTGGGAGCGATCCATGCAGTCGAGCTGGACGAGGTTGCAAAATACGACAATGCCATGTCAAAAGAAGGAAAACTCGGCAGAAATATGGCAGTTACTTACATCAACACGAAAAAGATCAAGAGCTACTGCCTTGGCGGGGCGGCGATCGAGCTGAACCGCAAAAGAGCTGCGAAAAAACTGGATCAGCTGGAAAAACGGGAAAAAGAGATTTTGAGCAGCAGACATACGATGCAGAATCAGGATGTCTTTCTGCAGAGCAGTCTGGATTATTTCAAAGATTACAATCTGGAAGCCAACAGAGAATGTGAGCATTTAAATGCAGAGCTGGAAGCAGAAAAGGTGCGTTATCGTGAACTTCTGGAAGCCCAGAAAAACAATGCAGAATTTATGGCACTTTCGCAGCGTGTGACCGATCTGGAAAAACAGCTTCGCAATAAAACGCGGGAAAAAGACGAAGAGAGCAAGAAGCGTTATCGTCTGGAAGCAGAGATCGAGCAGAAAAAGAAAGACAGCGTGATGTATCAGGCGAAAGAAGCGGAAGAGCAGAAACATCTGGAAGAAGAACAAAAGCTCAATCGTTCTGCAGCAGAGCAGGCGATCACAGAATACGACCGCTATCTTGCCGGAGAAGATAAAAAAGGCGGCATCATGCAGCTTTCCGAGAAAGAGCAGATGGAAAAACGTGTCAGCAGTTTTGCGGCAAATATCAACGGACAGCAGCAGGCGTACAACAACCGAAAGCAGGAAGAAGAACGTCTGCCGATCGGTCTTGAGTACGAAAAAAGCTATCACCAGAGACGCGGAAAAATCTGGATCGATGACCTTCAGAATCTGCAGCAGAAATTAAAAGAGCAGACCATGCGTTATGAAAGCATTTTCAAAAGAGAATTTGTTCTGAATATTTACGAGACGGCAAGGGCTGCAAGAAAAGACATCGCACAGATCAACAAAGAGCTTCGCAAGCTGAAATTCGCGACATGCTATCAGTTTGATGTGAAATTTTTGAATGACAATTCCGACTATGCCAAAATTCTGCGTTATGCAGAGTATCTTCAGCAGACCGGAAATCTGGCGGACGGTCAGATCGCCCTTACAAAGCTGATGGGTTATGAGGATGACGAAGTAGAGAGACGGGAGCGGGAGATCAAAGATATTATTAACCGCATCATTGAAAAAAATGATCTGGCGGAGATCCAGAAATTTGCAGATTACCGCAATTATATGAGCTACGAGATCATCATCAACAACGAAGAAGTAAAAGACGGAAAATTATCCAAACAGGTAGGATACAATTCCGGTGCCGGAACGCAGATCCCATATACGCTGATTTTGTCGGCGGCACTCTCCATGCTCTACAATGTGCGAGTCAATTCCGTAAGACTGATCTTTATTGATGAGCCGTTCGAAAAAATGAGTGACCACAATATCAAACTGATGCTTGATTTCTTCAAGAACCAAGACTTTCAGGTTATCTTCTGTGCACCGCCAAATAAACTGGAATCGATCGGAAGTGAATGCGGTGTGATCATCCCGGTTCTGAAAAATGCAAACGACGATATGTTGATCGGAAAGGTGAAATTTCATGACACAGTTAATGGAGCAAATTAAAGAAAAAGATGCACAGGCATTTACCCACAGCGGAAAGTTTCATGCGGACGATGTATTTTCGTCTGCACTTCTGCTGTCTGTCAATCCGGAGATCACGATCCACCGCGGCAGTCAGGTGCCGGAGGATTTTAAAGGGATTGTTTTTGACATCGGAAGAGGGAAATACGACCATCATCAGAGGGATAGCAGAATCCGTGAAAATGGTGTGCCGTATGCAGCTTTCGGACTTTTATGGGAAGAGTTGGGTGCTGAGATTTTAGGAGAAGAACTGGCAGAAAAATTTGACGAGGCTTTTGTGCAGCCACTGGACAACAATGACAACACCGGCGAAAAAAATGAACTTGCCACCCTGATCGGCAATTTCAATCCGCCATGGGATGCACAGGGCGGAAACGATGCGGCGTTCTTTCAGGCGGTCGGTGTGGCCGGCATGATCCTCGATAACAAACTGGAGCGTTATCGGGGCAATGAGCGTGCCGACAAACGTGTAGAAGAAATTTTAAAACAGCATCAGAAAGAGATCGCTTCCGGCAAAAAGCCGGCGGATGAAAAGCAGATTCTGGTGCTGTCGGATTATGTTCCGTGCCAGAAATATCTTTCCGAGACAGACATTGCATTCGTGATCTTTCCATCCAATCGCGGCGGCTACTGTATTCAGCCTCAGAAGCGAGAATACTCCCTGAATTATAAATGCAGTTTCCCGGAAAGCTGGCTTGGTCTTGAAAAAGAAGAATTAAAAGAAGAGAGCGGTCTTTCCGGTGCAGAATTCTGTCATAAGGGCGGATTTCTTATGACGACAAGTACGCTCGAAGATGCCATAAAGGCATGCAAGATCAGTCAGCAGCAGTTCCATGAGCAGGTTGTGATCGTAAATCTTGGCACAGATGAGGCAGCCGATGCATTGCTTTTCAAACTTCCGCAGTTTTCCGGTGCCAGAATCGTGCACATGGAGCTGCCGGATCTTCCGCCGATGGAGTGGGACGGCATTTACGGTGAATCCACACTTGAAAAGCAGGAATGGAAAGCACAGATCAAAGATCAGGTGAAAAAGATTCTGAAATCCAAACCGGAAGCAGTCTATGTGCAGGGAGATCTTTTTGCGGTGTATCCGCTGATCCATGCACTTCGTAAACGCCATATGCCGGTGCTTGTGATGACAGAGATGGAAGGGGAACAGAAAATTGTGCGGATTCCGTCCGGATCATAGTGCGATTTCAGATTTTTGACCCTGGCATTAAGATGCCTGCGAATTGCTCCGTTACAAGTAACTCTCGCAATTCTATAAACATTCGGAATTCGCATATTTACTGCGTAAATAGCTACTTCCTCATGTTTAGCGGGTCCCAAGTTCAAATGTCTTATCTTGCAAGCAAGAACGACATTTTGATCTTTTGACCCTGGCATCTCAAAAAGTGCACAAAAAAATAGTGGGAAAAACAGGAAAAAAGGAGAAAATTACATTATATTCTTGCAATTTAGTCGGATTTTAGGTACAATATAGTTCTATGATGATACGGAATTGCAGAAGCTGTGGAAAAGCGGAGCAATTCATAAGGATTATTTTAGGTAAATAATGATCCGGAGATGGAAGAGGGCGGATATACGAAGGTTTTCGGATTGTTAAAAGAAAAAAGTATGAAAGGAAAAGGAAATGAATAAGAAAGACGAATTCAAACCGTACATTCCGGCAGACAGAGTCATGCCGGAGCTTACTGTGACTTCCATTATTATGGGTGTTTTGCTCGCAGTAATTTTCGGAGCAGCCAATGCATATCTTGGACTCCGAGTTGGTATGACTGTTTCTGCTTCTATTCCGGCAGCAGTTATATCTATGGGTGTTATTCGCATTATCATGCGTAAAAATTCCATCCTTGAAAGTAACATAGTACAGACCATCGGTTCAGCCGGTGAGTCACTTGCAGCAGGAGCGATCTTTACGATGCCGGCACTGTTCCTCTGGGCAGAAGAGGGTCTTTGCTCTATGCCGAGCCTTGTCGAGATCACACTGATCGCACTTTGCGGTGGTGTTTTAGGTGTACTTTTCATGGTACCGCTTCGTAATGCCCTGATCGTGAAAGAGCACCAGACACTGCTTTACCCGGAAGGAACTGCATGTGCAGATGTACTTCTGGCCGGCGAAGAAGGCGGAGCAAACGCTTCTACGGTATTCTCCGGTATGGGACTTGCAGCAGTATTTAAATTTATCGTTGATGGTCTGAAGGTGATCCCGGCAGACGTATCAGCAGCTTTTAAATCTTTCAAAGGTGAGATCGGTATGGAAGTATACCCGGCACTGCTTGGTGTTGGTTATATTGTAGGACCAAAGATCGCATCTTACATGTTTGTTGGTTCTGTATTCGGATGGCTGGTTATCATCCCGCTGATCTGTCTGTTCGGACCTGATACCTGGCTGTATCCGGCAGAAGCAGGCACAACGATCGCTCAGCTTTATGCAGGCGGCGGTGCAGCAGCTATCTGGAGTACTTACGTAAAATACATCGGTGCAGGTGCCATCGCAACAGGCGGTATCATCTCCCTGATCAAATCACTGCCACTGATCGTAAGAACATTCAGCGACTCCATGAAAAGCGTAAAAGGCGGAAAAAATACAAGTACCGCACGTACCGCACAGGATCTGCCGATGCAGTTCATCCTGGTCGGAATCGTTGCTATGGTTGTTATCATCTGGGCAGTACCGGCTATCCCGGTAACTCTGCTTGGAGCAGCACTGATCGTAATCTTCGGATTCTTCTTCGCAACGGTATCCTCCCGTATGGTAGGTCTGGTAGGAAGTTCCAATAACCCGGCTTCATGTTCGATTGAGAGATACAGCGATTTTGATGTGTGCAATTTTTATTGCCTCTATCGGTCTAAATATGAATTCAACAGCTGTTATTATTGGAGCCATGTTAATTTCACCTCTCATGACACCGATTGTTGGACTGGGATTCGGTTTAGCTATTTTTGATACGCGTTTAATCAAGCAATCTCTAGAGGTTTTATTGACTCAAGTGTTGGTCAGTTTGCTTGTCTCGACTCTGTATTTCTGGATTTCTCCCTTGTCTTATGCAAGTAGCGAGTTGATTGCACGAACCTCTCCAACCATTTGGGATGTTCTCATTGCTATTGCGGGTGGGATAGCAGGTGGACAGAAGGGTTTTTACGGGGACATGGAAAGAACCGGGTGACAGGACATTTTTCAAGCGTGTGGAAAGTACACCTACACAAACTTATCCGACCTCGCGTTTCGTGGAGAAGTCGAATGAGTTGTCGTTGTCATCGTTGAATGTTTCCTATGATTTTAAACGCTTGAATGTC
>OGXC01002261.1_pt1 | contig 13315 bp, 8 predicted proteins | sample 1576201 | NCBI WGS metagenome assembly OGXC01 (sample SAMEA3541562, study PRJEB24748) | human gut metagenome | biome: human gut; feature: human-associated habitat; material: faeces | place: China | collected 2012 | reverse complement strand
TGAAAACGGGGTCCATGGTGTTTGCCTTGCCGCGCAGAATGGCGCGCTGTTTGCTCGTCAACATAGTTTTTTCTCCTTTTATTTCAGAAATTCAGGTAATTCTTTTTCCAGCTTTGCCAGCGCCACACCGCGGTGGCTGATGGCATCCTTTTCGTCCGGGGTGAGCTGGGCATAGCTGCGTCCCTCGGTGTTGGGGCGCTTTTCCGCTTTGCCCACGCCGCATTCATCGGGGATGAACAGCGGGTCGTAGCCAAAACCGTAATCGCCCGCCAGGCGCGCAAAGGCCACCTTGCCCGGGCACTCGCCCCGGCAGGTCAGGTGCCGGCCGGTGGGCAGGATAAAGCAGACAGCGGCCACAAATTTTGCGCCGCGCTGTTCTGCCGGAATATCCTGCATATTCTCCAGCAGCTTGTCGTTGTTGGCCTCATCGTCGCCGTGGCGGCCGCAGTAGCGGGCGCTGTACACGCCGGGGGCACCCTCCAGCGCATCCACACAGAGACCCGAGTCATCGGCGATGGTGGGCAGGCCGCTGACTTTGCAGATGGTCTCGGCCTTGATGAGGGCGTTTTCCTCAAAGGTGGTGCCGGTCTCATCGGGTTCAATGGTGATGCCCAGCTCCTTCTGGCTGACCACCTCGTGGCCCTGCGCTTCCAGAATGCGCCGCAGCTCACGGAGCTTACCGGCGTTGCCGGTCGCTGCACAGATTTTCATATTTTTCTCCTCTCTGCCCCTGTCGAGCTCCTGCACTTTGCTCCCCTGTCAGGGGAGCCGGACGCGCCAAAGCGCGGCCTGAGAGATTTGACTGCAGATCCATTCGACACTTAATGCTTCCACTGCCGGGGCAGCAGCTCTTCCACATAGCCCTCCGGGGTGAAGGGGATCAGGTCATCGATGCCCTCACCCACGCCGATGAACCGCACGGGCAGGCCCAGCCGCTGCTTGACCGCCACGACACAGCCGCCCTTGGCGGTGCCGTCCAGCTTGGTCAGGATGATACCGGTGGCGTTTGCCGCCTTGCAGAACTCCCGGGCCTGGCTGATGGCGTTCTGGCCCGTGATGGCATCCAGCACCAGCAGGGTCTCCAGACTGGCCTCTGGGCTGGCCTTTTTGACGCTGCGGCTGATCTTGGAAAGCTCTGCCATCAGATTTGCCTTGTTGTGCAGGCGGCCTGCGGTATCCGCAATGACCAGATCATAGCCGCGTGCGGTGGCCGACTTGACCGTGTCAAAAATGACAGCGGCAGGGTCTGCGCCCTCGCCCGCCCTGACAAGGGGAACGCCCGCCCGGTCGGCCCAGATCTCCAGCTGCTCGCTGGCGGCGGCGCGGAAGGTATCGCCTGCAGCCAGCATCACCTTTTTGCCCTGACGGGTATAGAAATCGGCCAGCTTGGCAATGCTGGTGGTCTTGCCCACGCCGTTCACGCCGATGACCAGAATGACGGCGGGTCTGCCGTCCAGATCCATCTCAGCTTCGGGGCGCATCTCATCGGCAATGAGGTCGCGCAGTTCATCGCTGGCCTGCTCACCGTTTTTCAGGCCCTTCTCGTTCACCCGGTCCCGCAGCTTGTCCACCAGTTTGATGGCCACTTCACCGCCCACATCGGCCAGAATGAGCTGCTCTTCCAGCTCATCGTAAAGATCATCATCGATCTTGCTGCCGGTGAGGGTATTCATAATGTTGCCCCAGAAGCCCGTGCGGGTCTTTTCGAGGCCGTCCTTCATCTTATCTTTTTCTTTTTTGCCAAATCCAAAGAGGCCCATTGGTTCTCTCCTTTGTTTTGCTGTTTCTATCCGTGATGGCAAAACCCGCCATTTCACGATTTGCGCTCAGTGCTGCCCGGTATGCCAAGGGCTCCCCTACTAGGGGAGCTGGCGAGCGAAGCGAGACTGAGAGGTTTAATCTATTATACCTACGAAACCAGCGTCGCGTCAACCTGTTCCAGATCCAGCTTGAGCAATTTCGACACGCCGTCCTCCTGCATGGTCACACCGTACAGGACATTGGCGGCCTCCATGGTGCCGCGGCGGTGGGTGATGACGATGAACTGGGTCTTGTCGCTCACCCGGCGCAGATACTGTGCAAAGCGGCTGACATTGGCATCATCCAGGGCGGCTTCGATCTCGTCCAGGATACAGAACGGTGCCGGGTTGACGGCCAGGATCGCAAAATAGATGCTGATGGCCACCAGCGCCTGCTCGCCGCCGGAAAGGGCTTCCAGATTCTTGATGACTTTGCCCGGCGGTGCCACCTGAATGCCGATGCCGCAGGAAAGCACATCGCTTTCATCCTCCAGCACAAGGCTGGCTTCACCGCCGCCAAACAGCTCGGCAAAGATGCGGCCAAAATTTTCATTGATGGCCCGGAAGCTGTCGGTGAAGATCTCCTTCATCTGGCCGGACAGGCTGGCGATCATCCGCGTCAGCTCGTTCCTGCTGCCTTCCACATCGGCCACCTGAGCGCTCAGGGCATCGTACCGCTCCCTGACCTCCTGATATTCCTCAATGGCGCTGACGTTTACATTGCCCAGCGCCCGGATCTGGTTGCGCAGGTCGGCCACCTGCGCCCGCAGGGCGGGCAGGCTGTCGAACTCCACGCAGAGTTCCTCAGCCTGGCTCACCGTCAGCTGGTATTCATCCCAGAGCTTGGCGGCGGTGGCATCGTATTCGCTCTCAGCGGCTGCTTTCCGCTCGGCCAGGCGGGCCATCTCCCGGCCCATCTCCTCGCGGCTGTCGGCAGCAGTGCGGGCCCGGGCCAGTGCCTCGGTCTCGGCCTGCTGGCAGGAAAGCCGCTGTTCGGTGGCCTTCCGGATCTCGGCTTCCTTCGCTTCGATCTCCGCCCGGCTATCGGTCTTGGCCTTGCGGATGGCCTCGATCTCGGCCCGGCAGGCATCACTGCGGGCGGCAAGGGCGGCAAGGCTCTCTTCCAGAGAGGTCCGGCGGCTCTCGGCATCCCGGGTGCGCTGTTCCAGCGCTTCGATCTGTGCCTGCGCCAGCTCGGCATCCTTCTGGCGGCTCACCTGTTCCAGCCGCTTGGCGCTCACCTGCTCGGCCAGCGCCCGCTGCCGGGTCAGAAACGCATCGTCTCCCTCGGCAATGCGGTTCAGCTCGCCCGATTTTGCTTCGATCTCCCCGGCCAGCGCAGCTTCCTGTGCTTCGGCCTGCGCGGCCTTTTCCCGGCTGTCTGCCAACTGGGCGTTCAGGGTGTCGATCTCCTTCTGCCGCGCGGCAAGGGCCGTCTCGGCCTGCTCCATGGCGGCTTCCAGCCGCTTGCGCTCTGCTTCGGCCCGCACACGGTCGTTGGCGGCAGTGATCTGTTCACTGCTGGCGGCGGTCAGCTCTGCGTTCAGAGCATCTGCCTGCTGTTTGCACTGGTCGGTCTTTTCCTGAGCGGCAAGGCACTCCTTCTGCAATTTCGCAGCCTTGACCCGCAGCTCCTCCAGCTCCTGCTTGCGGGTGAACAAACCCGCGCTGCGCTGGACACTGCCGCCGGTAAAGCTGCCGCCCGCATTGACCACCTGACCATCCAGCGTGACGACCTTGCTGCGGAAACCGTTGTCCCGGGCCACGCGGGAGGCCTCGTTGATATCGTCCACCACGATGATGCGGCCCAGCAGATTGGACACGATGTCACTGTACCGTGCATCGGCCTGGACCAGACTGCTTGCCAGCCTTGCCGAGCCGGACAGTTTTCCCCGGAACACACCGGGCTGGACTGTGTCCAGCGGCAGGAAGGTGGCGCGGCCCGCGTTCTCGCTCCGCAGCAGGGCGATGCCTGCCTTGGCAGCGGCTTCGTTCTCCACCACGATGTTCTGCAGGGCACCGCCAAGTGCGGTCTCAATGGCGACCTCCCGGCCCGGCTCCACCCGCAGGATGGAGGACACCGGCCCGATGATGCCCCGCAGCCGCCGGGCGGATGCCGCCCGCATCACGGTCTTGACGGAGTTCTGGTAGCCTTCCATGTTCTTTTCCAGCTCCCGCAGCACGGAAAGCCGCTGGCGGGCGGCATCCAGCTCCCGGTTCAGCTGCTGTTCGGCACGGTCGGCTTCCTCCAGCGCGGCGCGGCGGCTCTTCAGCTTGAGTTCCAGACCGGCCCGGATATTTTTGAGCTGCTGCTCATTCTCGGCCAGCGTGGTGAGGTACCGCACGGTATCCTCCAGATCCTGCTTTGCGTCGTCCCGCTGGACAGCCAGCACCTCGGCAGCTTCTTCCAACGCAGGCAGACGGCTCAGGGCCGTCTCAGCAGCAGCCTCGGCGGCGGCCTGAGCCACCTGCGCTTCGGTGTGCCGGGCCGTCAGGGCCGCCACCTCGCCCCGCAGGGTATCCCGGCGGGCACCGCTCTGGTCGTTTTCCCGGGTCAGGCGCACCAGCTCATCGTTCAGGGCATCCAGCTCTGCGGCCAGTTTCCGGCCCGCCAGCTCCATGCTCTTTGCCACAGCGCGGTGGCGTTCCAGCGCGGCGGCGGCCTCGGTGCTGTCCTGCTGCCCGGCGGCGATCTCTGCCCGCAGGTCTGCGGCGCTTTCCTCGTTGCGGGCAATGTCGTTTTCCAGCACGGCGATCCGGCTCTCGCTGCCGCTGATCTGCTCGGTGATGCTGCGGATATCCCCATTCAGGCGCTCGACCGCAATGGTCAGCTGTTGTGCCTGCATCCGGATCTCCTCAGCCTCGCTCTCGGCGGCTTTGGTCTGGCGGTCGAACCGCTCGTAATCGGCCTGGGCTGTTTCGTAATCCCGCACCTGACGGCGCACGGCTTCCTTGGCCCGGTGCACGCCGTCCGTCCACAGGGTCACTTCCAGCGTTTTGCGCCGGGCGCTCAGCTCCAGAAACTTCCGGGCCTTTTCGCTCTCTTTTTCCAGCGGGCCCACCCGGGCCTCCAGCTCGCCCAGGATATCCCGCAGGCGTTCCAGATTTTCGGCGGCAGCGGCAAGGCGGCGCTCGGCCTCGTTTTTGCGGTAGCGGTATTTGGCAATGCCGCAGGCTTCCTCAAAGATCTCCCGGCGCTCGCTGCTCTTGGCCGCAACGATCTCGGCAATGCGGCCCTGCCCGATGACCGAGTAGCCATCGCGGCCGATGCCGGTATCCAGCAGCAGTTCATACACATCTTTCAGGCGACAGATCTGCCCATTGATGCTGTACTCGCTCTCGCCGGAGCGGTAATACCTGCGGCCGATGGTCACCTCGTCCGCTTCCACATCCAGCGCGTGGCTGCTGTTGTCCAGCGTCAGGCGCACCTGAGCAAAGCCCATGGCCCCCCGCCGCCGGGTGCCGCCAAAGATGACATCCTCCATCTTTCCGGCAGCGCGCAGCTGGCGGGCGCTGGTCTCGCCCAGCACCCAGCGCACGGCATCGGACAGGTTCGACTTGCCCGAGCCGTTGGGGCCCACCACACCGGTCACGCCCTCGTCAAAGGTGATCTTGACCTTATCCGGAAAGCTCTTGAAGCCCTGGATCTCCAGTTCCTTGAATACCATTTACTTTTCCTTTATCACGCCCAGGAGCTTGAGGGCTTCGCGGGCGGCGTGCTGTTCGGCCATCTTCTTGCTGCGGCCCTCGCCCCGGGCGACCTTATCGGAGTTGAAGCGGACAGCCACCACGAAATGCTTGTCGTGGTCGGGGCCGGATTCCTGCTCCACCACATAGCTCAGCCGCTCCTCGGGGTTCTGCTGGACGATCTCCTGCAGGCGGGTCTTGTAATCGGCCTCAGCGTGCTTGCCCTCGGTGATGAAGGGCAGGATAAAGCTCTTTGCCACCTCCATGCCGCCGTCCAGATACAGGGCGGCGATGACGGCCTCAAAGGCATCGGACACCACGCTGGGGCGGGTGCGGCCGCCGCAGCGTTCCTCGCCCCGGCCCAGGCGCAGATACTCGCCCAGATTGATCTCCTGCGCAAACTGGAACAATGCGCCCTCGCTGACCAGGCTGGAACGGATGCGGGTCAGGTCGCCCTCGGGCCGGTCGGCGTAGGCGTGGAACAGATAATCTGCCGAGACGATCTGCAGCACGCTGTCGCCCAGAAATTCCAGCCGCTCGTTGTGCTTGACCGGGGTGCGGCTCTCGTTGGCATAGCTGGTATGGGTGAGCGCGATCTCCAGCAGCTCCGGGTTTTTGAACTTATAACCAATAATTGTTTCCAACTGATGGCTCATATGTTTTAGCTCCCTTATTGATGGTCAGCATCCTCGCCCTCTCAGGCTCACGTCCGTTCGCCAGCTCCCCCAAAGGGGGAGCCCTTGGCAAATCGATGCAGTCTGCACGAACTGCCAAAGCCTCTCACTCTGGGAAAGGTGGCATTGCAAAGCAATGACGGAGAGGGCAAGCCCGCTTCCCTTATTCCTCAGTTTTCTGTGCCGCAGCCAGCTCGTCCAGCGCAGACTGCATGGTGCCGCACAGATCGTTCTCCACGCAGATCTTTGCCTGACGGATGGCGTTCTTGATGCCCTTGGCTTTGGAAGAGCCGTGGGCCTTGATGACCGGCTGCTTGGCCCCCAGGAAGGGTGCGCCGCCGTACTCCTCGCTGTCCATCTGGTGCTTCAGGTCTGCCACGCTGCCCTTGAGCAGCAGATAGGCCAGCTTGCCGCCGAGGTTTGCAAGGAACATTTGTTTCAGCATGCCCAGCAGCATTTTTGCCACGCCCTCGGTCAGCTTGAGGATGACATTGCCGGTGAAGCCGTCGCACACCACAACGTCCACTTCGCCACCCGGCACATCGCGGGGTTCAATGTTGCCCACAAAGCGGATGCCGGGGGTGGTCTTGAGCAGCTGATGGGCTTCCTTGAGCATGGGGGTGCCCTTGCTCTCCTCCGCACCGTTGTTGGCCAGCGCCACGCTGGGGCTGCGGCGGCCCTCCACCTTGTTCACATAGCAGCTGCCCATCACGGCAAAGGCTGCCAGCATCTCAGGGCGGCACTCCACATTGGCACCGCAGTCCAGCAGCAGATAGGCCTGCTTTTTAGCGGGCACCATGGTAGCCAGAGCCGGACGCTTGATGCCCTTGAGGGTGCGCACGATCAGGCTTGCGCCCACATGCAGCGCACCGGTGCTGCCGGCGGAAACAAAGGCATCGCCCTTGCCGTCCTTGAGCATGTTCAGGCCCACCACGATGGAGGAATCCTTCTTCTGGCGGATGGCGCGGGCAGGCTCATCGCACATGTCGATGACCTCGGTGCAGTTCACCAGCTCAATGCCGTCCAGCGGGATGCTGTTTTCCTGTGCGGTCCTGCGCACCAGAGCTTCGTCGCCCACACCGACGACGGTGACGCCGTACTCCTTTACGGCCTGTGCGGCACCCTCCAGCACAGCCAGAGGGGCGTTGTCGCCGCCCATCATATCCACGATAATCTTCATAGTTTTTCTCCCTTCTTAAAGAGAAGTTTCATCCAGCCAGTGCTGGAAGCTGGCAACAGCGCGTTGGGCCTGTGCCATGTAACGCAGGCGCTTGTCCCGCGGGCGGCTCTCCTCCGGCAGCGGAGGAAGGATGCCCATATTCGCGCCCATGGGCTGGAAGTGCTTGTTCTCGGTGGTCAGGTACTGCACCAGCGCACCGCACATGGTATCCACAGGCGGGGCGGGCAGCTCTTTGCCTTCCAGCCGGGCATACAGGCTGCGGGCCGCCAGCAGGCCGCAGGCAGCGCTTTCCATATAGCCCTCAAAGCCGGTGATCTGCCCTGCAAAGAACACATTGGGGTGTTCTTTCAGGCACAGCTGGGCGCTGAGCACCCGGGGCGCATCGAGGAAGGTGTTGCGGTGCATGACACCGTACCGCACGAACTCGGCATTTTCCAGCCCGGGGATCATGCTGAACACCCGCTTCTGTTCGCCCCACTTGAGGTTGGTCTGGAAGCCCACGATGTTATACAGGGTGCGTTCCTTATTTTCGGCCCGCAGCTGGACATTGGCCCATGGACGGTGTCCGGTGTTGGGATTCACAAGGCCCACCGGGCGCAGCGGGCCGAAGCGCATGGTGTCGGCACCCCGGGCGGCCATGATCTCGATGGGCATACAGCCCTCATACACGGTGACGGTATCGGCCTTTTTGCCGTGGGCATCCGGGTCGGGCTGAGCAGACTGCTCGGCCCCGGTATCGAAGTCGTGCAGCGGGGCACGCTCGGCAGACGCGAGAGCTGCGTGGAAATTCTCGTACTCTTCCTTGTTGAAGGGGCAGTTCAGGTAGTCGGCCTCGCCCCGGTCATAGCGGGAGGCGGCAAACACCTTGTTGTAGTCCAGACTTTCGGCGGTGACGATGGGGGCCACAGCATCGTAGAAGTGCAGCCGCTCGTCACCGGTCAAGGCCCCGATCTCATCGGCCAGTGCGCCGTCGGTCAATGGGCCGGTAGCCACCAGAATGGGGGCAGATGCATCGATGTGCTCCACCTGCTCCCGGTGGACGGTGATATTTTCACAGCTTTCCACCATACGGGTCACTTCGGCGCTGAATGCATCGCGGTCCACCGCCAGCGCACCGCCAGCGGCCACGCGGGCTGTCTCGGCGGCGTTCAGCAGCTGGCTGCCCATCCGGCGCATTTCTTCCTTCAGCAGGCCGGAAGCAGAGTCCAGCCGCTCAGCTTTCAGGCTGTTGGAGCAGATCAGCTCTGCAAAGCCTGCGCTTTTGTGTGCGGGCGAAAAATGCACGGGCTTCTGTTCGTACAGGTCTACCTGCACGCCCTTGCCCGCCAGCCAGAGGGCGGCTTCACAGCCCGCAAGACCAGCGCCCAGCACGGTTACTTTATAGTTCATAGTTTTATCCTTTTAGTCCTTTTTCGGCACCGGCATCTCGTAGCCGCAGCCTTCCTTTGCGCAATACAGCTTGGAGCCTTTGCGGAACATGGTGCTGCCGCACTTGGGGCACTTGGTGGGCACCGGCATGTCCCATGTCATAAAGTCGCAGTCCGGGTAGCGTTCGCAGCCATAATAGATGCGGCCCTTGGAGCTCTTGCGCTCCAGCATACGGCCTTTGCCGCACTTGGGGCAGATGCCGCCGGTATCCTTGACCAGCCGCTTTGTGCCCCGGCACTCCGGGAAGCCGCTGCAGGCCAAAAACTTGCCGTACTTGCCCACCTTGATGACCATGGGCCGGCCGCACAGGTCGCATACCTCACTGGAAGGCTCATCCGGCACCTTGACCTTCTTGCCTTCCATGTTCTTTTCGGCCTGCTCGAGGCTTGCCGCAAAACCCTGATAGAAGTCATCCACGGTCTTGTGCCAGTCGGCCTTGCCGCTCTCGATCTTATCCAGATTCTTTTCCATCTGGGCAGAGAAGTCCACATCCACGATGTGGGGGAACTGCTCCAGCATCAGGCCATCCACCGCCCGGCCCAGCAGGGTGGGCTTGAGCTTTTTCTGGTCGCGCTCCACATAGCCGCGGTCGATGATGGTGGTGATAATGGGTGCGTAGGTGGAAGGACGACCGATGCCGTTTTCTTCCAGCGCCTTGATGAGGGTCGCTTCGGTGTAGCGGGCGGGCGGCTGGGTGAACTTCTGCTCGCTCTTCAGGTCGCGCAGCTTCAGCACCTGACCCTGCTCCAGCGGAGGCAGGGCGGTCTCCTTCTTTTCCTTTTCATCGGTGGCTTCCTCGTACAGGACGGTGAAGCCGTCAAAGGTAACGGTATAGCCGCTGGCCTTGAAACGGTAGTTCGCCGCGCTGACCGTGACGGACACGGTGTCCTGCTGGCAGTCTGCCATCTGGCTGGCCATGAAGCGGCTCCAGATCATGCGGTAGAGCTTTGCTGTGTCGCCGCTGATGCTCTTGTCCACCTCGTCCGGTGTCAGGGACGGCACCGAGGGACGGATGGCCTCGTGGGCATCCTGTGCGGCAGTGGCGCTCTTGGTCTTCCATGTGCGCTTGTAGGGGCAGATATAGGCTTCACCGTAGGCCCCTGCGATATATTCCTTTGCGGCGGCAACGGCTTCATCCGAGATGCGCAGGCTGTCGGTACGCATGTAGGTGATCAGACCCATGGTGCCGTGGCCCGCAATGTCCACGCCTTCGTACAGGGTCTGGGCAGCGCGCATGGTGCGGGTGGCCGTAAAGCCCAAGCGGCGGGATGCCTCCTGCTGCAGGGTACTGGTGATAAAAGCCGGAGTGGGCTGCTTTGCCCGCTTGCCTTTTTTCAGCTCTGCCACCACGTACTCAGCCCCTTCCAGACCCTTTTCAATGGCGCGGGCCTCGGCTTCGCTTTTGGGCAGCAGCTTTTTGCCGCTGGCATCGGTGGCCAGCCGGGCGGTAAAGCTCTTGTGGCCTGCGCCGAGGGTGGCATCCACGTTCCAGTATTCGTCGGGCTTGAAGCTCTCGATCTCCTTTTCGCGGTCATCGATCAGGCGCACGGCCACGCTCTGCACGCGGCCTGCGGAAAGGCCCCGGCGCACCTTGCGCCAGAGGAACGGGCTAAGCTTGTAGCCTACCAGACGGTCCAGCACACGGCGGGCCTGCTGTGCGTTGAACAGATCTTCGTCGATGGCGCGGGGATGGGCCATGCCCTCCTTCACGCCCTTTTTGGTGATCTCGTCAAAGGTCACACGGTTCGGCTCGTGGGGGTCCAGCCCCAGAATGTTTGCCAGATGCCAGCTGATGGCTTCGCCCTCACGGTCCGGGTCGGTTGCCAGCAGCACGCCGTCTGCGTGTTTGGCCTTGCTCTTCAATTCCTTGATGAGCTTTTCCTTGCCTTTGATGCTGATGTACTGTGGGGCATAGCCGTGCTCCACATCGATGCCCAGCTGGGAAGCGGGCAGGTCACGGATATGGCCCATGCTTGCGGTGACCTCGTAATCATCGCCCAGATACTTGCCAATGGTTTTCGCCTTAGCAGGCGACTCCACGATAACCAGTTTCGCCATTCGAGTTTACTCCCATTTCAAATTTTCTTTCTTCTCTATCAGGAACGCACCGTGCAAATGCACAGTACGGGATTCTCTATTTTTATATCATACCACAGCTGTTGTGTGCTGCGCCAGCAGAAATTATACTATTTTATCACATACCGCTTGCCCGGCATGCACAGCACCCGGCCGGAAAGCTCCAGCTTCATCAGGGTGCCCAGCAGCACCGCTGTGGGCAGGCCGCTGCGCACGCAAAGCTCCTCAATGCCAAGGGGCTGCGGCCCAATGCAGGAAAGCACCTTCCGCTCATTCTCGCTCAGAGGCTCCGGCTGCTTTGCCGTCACCGCCGCTGCGCTCTGCCGGCGCAGGCCCAGCGGGCCAAGCAGGTCCGCAGCAGAACACACGGCACGCGCTCTGCCGTCCCGCAAAAGGCCGTTTGTGCCTGCGGAATTGGGCGAGTAGATGCTGCCCGGCACCGCGAACACCGGTTTGCCATAGCGTTCGGCGTGAGACACGGTGGACATGGTGCCGCTTTTTTCCTGAGCTTCCACCACCAGCAATGCAGAGCTGAGCGCCGCAATGAGCCGGTTGCGCTGCAAAAATCCATTTGGGCCAACGCCCTCACTGCGGGGCGGGTACTCACTGATCACGCAGCCCTTCTGCTCGATCTTGTGCCGCAGCACCACATTGGCCGCAGGATAGGTGCGGTCGATGGGCACACCCATCACAGCAATGGTAGGGCAGTTGTTTTTGACAGCAGCGCGGTGCCCGGCGCTGTCCAGCCCGTCCGCAAGGCCGCTGACGATCAAAGCGCCGCTTTGGGCCAGTTCCCCGCCAATGTCCGCCGCTGCGTTCAGGCCGTATTCGGTAGGCTTGCGGCTGCCCACGATGCCCACCGCGCCCGGCTCGTTGAGCCAGAGCGGATCGCCGGTGCAGTAGAGCACCAGCGGCATATCCGGGATGCGGGAAAACGCCAGCGGATAGTCCGGGTCGTCAAACGGCAGGATGCGCACACCCAGATCATCGCACCGCATCACCAGCGGGTGGTACTGTTCCGGGGCCAGCTGCTGCGCCCGCAGAGCTGCTGCCTCTCCCGCTGCAAGACGAAATTCTGCCGTATCGCGGGCTTCCCATGCTTCCTGTGCACCGCCAAAGGCATCCAGCACACGGCCCGCGTGAACGCTGGCCGGGCCAAGCACATGGGCCAGCCACAGCCAGCACAGCAGCGGATCCGGGGCAGGCTCCGGCGGGAAAAGACTGGTCTGCCCTGCAAGGCCGCTCATAGGCTTTCCTCCCGGAAATGCCACAGCAGGATGCTGCCCGCAATGCCGGCGTTCAGGCTTTCCACCCGGTCGGTCATGGGGATGCGCACCGTGCTGCTGCAGGCAGCAATGGTCTCATCGGTCAGGCCCTGACCTTCGCTGCCGATGACGACGCAGACGCCGCCGGGATAGCCGGCCTGCGCCGCGCTCAGCGGCTGAGACTTGTACAGCGCGGCAGCAAGGCAGGTGATACCCTTTGCGCGCAGCTGAGTGATGGCATCGGGCATGGCACCGGCTTCGATCACCGGGATGCGTACTGCCGCACCCATGGAAGCGCGCAGGGTCTTGGGGGCATACACACTGGCACAGCCGTCGCTCAGGATCACACCGTCAAAGCCAAAGGCCGCAGCAGAGCGCAGCAGGGTGCCCACATTGCCGGGGTCCTGCACCCGTTCCAGCGCCAGATACCGCCCGCCGGCCTTCACTTCGTCCAGTGTGTGCACCGGGGTGCGGAACACGCCGAACACCCCCTGATGGGTGCCCACATCGGCCAGCTTATCGGCCACATGGTCTTCCACAAGGTAGTGTTCACCGGGCAGCCCGGCAAGCTCCGGGCACTTTGCCATAGCGCTTTCCGTATAAAATAAGGTCTCCAGCTGCGCACCGCGGGCAAGCTCCGGGCAGAGCTTGCGGCCCTCGGCCAGAAAGCGGCCCTCGCTGCGGCGGAATGCCGCGCTGGAAGAAAGGCGGCAGGCGTATTTGATCTTTGCGTTTTCCCGGCTGGTGATTTTTTCGTCCATCGTGTGTATTCAACCTTTCGCTGTACTGTCGTTCAAAAAGTAGTCTGCCGTCTTGTTCAAAAAATGCAAAAAGGGCAGCGTCTGCCACAAAGCGTTCCTGCGGCAGGGCGCTGCCCTGAAAAACATGTTCCCCTGCCGTAAGAACCCCGGATACAAAACGGACGCCCGCGTATACGCGCGGGCGTCACGATTCAAGTTCCTAATCAGGCGTTCTTGACGGTCTCGACCAGAGCTGCAAAGCTCTTGGGATCGTTAATAGCCATCTCAGACAGCATCTTGCGGTTCAGCTCGATGCCAGCCTTCTTCAGACCAGCCATGAAGGTGGAGTAGTTCATGCCCAGAGGACGAACTGCGTTGTTGATGCGGCAGATCCACAGGTTGCGGAACTGACGCTTCTTCATGCGGCGGCCAGCCAGAGCGTAGTTGCCGCTCTTCATGACCTGCT
>OGXC01002259.1_pt1 | contig 13330 bp, 10 predicted proteins | sample 1576201 | NCBI WGS metagenome assembly OGXC01 (sample SAMEA3541562, study PRJEB24748) | human gut metagenome | biome: human gut; feature: human-associated habitat; material: faeces | place: China | collected 2012 | reverse complement strand
CAGCGGCGCCGAACGGCTCAATCTCGGTGGGGTGGTTGTGGGTCTCGTTCTTGAAGAGGAACAGCCAATCCTGCAATTCGCCGTCCACATCGCACTTGATTTTGACGGTGCAGGCATTGATCTCTTCGCTCTCGTCCAGGTTCTGCAGGATGCCGCGCTGTTTCAGGGCCTTGGCGCCGATGGTGGCCAGGTCCATCAGGGTGCGGTTCTTTTTATCACGGCCGGTCTCGGCACGCAGGGCCATGTAACGGTCAAATGCAGCCTGCACAACTTCGTCGTCAATCTTGACATCGTTCAGGATGGTGCCGAAGGTGGTGTGACGGCAGTGGTCAGACCAGTAGGTATCGATCAGGCGGATTTCGGTAATGGTCGGGTCGCGCTGTTCAGATTTGAAGTAGTTCTGGCAGAACACAATGTCGGCGTGGTCCATGGCCAGGCCCTTTTCATTGCGGAAATTCTCCAACGCAGCGTCATCCAAAGCGCAGAAGCCGTTCAGGGTTTCCACAGCGGTGGGCACGGCAAATTCCATTTTCAGGGTATCGCGGGTGTCCAGGCTGGCCTCGCGGGCTTCCACCGGGTTGATGACGTACTTCTTGATGGCTTCCAGATCCTCTGCGCTCAGCTCGCCGTCCAGCAGGTAGATGCGGGCACTGCGCACAGACGGACGCTCGCCCTGGCTCAACAGCTGGATACACTCGGAAGCAGAATCTGCACGCTGGTCAAACTGGCCGGGCAGATACTCCACAGCAAACACCGTCTTGGCGGTGGGCAGCTCGGTATAGGTCACATCGACTGGCGGTTCGCTGAACACGGTAGGGATGGCTTTCTCAAACAGGTCGCGGTCAATGCCTTCCACATCATAGCGGTTCAACAGGCGCAGAGCTTTCAGGCCCTTAATGCCAACCAGCTCAACCAGTTCATGCTTCAGGCCCTGAGCTTCGCCGTCAAAGCCGGGCTTTTTTTCTACATAAATGCGGTAAACCATTCTTGTTTAACCCTCCTGTGCTTTCATTGCCGCAAGGGCACGGGCACCAATATCACTGCGGCGGTGCAGTTTGTCAAAATGGATGCAGTCAGCAGCGGCGTAAGCCTTTTTCAGGGCTTCGGGCAGGGTGGCGGCGGTTGCCGTTACACCCAGCACGCGGCCGCCGTTGGTAACCAGCTTGCCATCCTTGATGGCGGTACCGGCATGGTACACGGTCACATCGGCAGCACCGGGCACCTGGCCATTCTCCAGGCCGGTGATCTCCTTGCCCTTTTCATAGGCAACGGGGTATCCGCCGGAAGCCAGCACCACACAGGCGGCAGCGCCATCGCTGAACTTGACCTCGGTCTTGTCCAGCGTGCCGTTGGTGCAGGCCTGCATCACGGTCAGCAGGTCGCTTTCCAGCAGGGGCAGTACTACCTGGGTTTCGGGGTCGCCAAAGCGGCAGTTGTATTCAATCACCTTGGGGCCGTCCGGGGTCAGCATCAGGCCAAAGTACAGGCAGCCCTTAAAGGGGCAACCCTCTGCCTGCATGGCGGCAACCGTAGGCAGGAAAATCTTCTCCATGCACTCGGCGGCAATGGCGGGGGTGTAGCAGGGGTTGGGGGCAACGGTGCCCATGCCGCCGGTGTTCAGGCCCTCGTCATGGTCCAAAGCGCGCTTGTGGTCCATACTGGAAACCATCGGCTTGACGGTTTTGCCATCACAGAAGGACAGCACGCTGACTTCCGGCCCGGTCAAAAATTCTTCCACTACAACATGGTTGCCGGAAGCGCCGAACTTTTTGTCCAGCATGATTTCCTTTACGCCATCGGCGGCTTCCTGCTCATTCTGGCAGATCAGCACGCCTTTGCCCAGCGCCAGGCCATCCGCCTTGATAACAACCGGGTACTTGCCCTTGCTGCGGATGTAATCCATCACCTTGGCGGGGTCATCAAAGGTTTCATAGCCGGCGGTGGGAATGCCGTATTTTTTCATCAGGTCCTTGCTGAACACCTTGCTGGCTTCAATGCGGGCGGCAGCGGCATCCGGGCCAAAAGCAGGGATGCCCACCTTGGCCAAAGCATCCACCATGCCAAGGGCAAGGGGATCGTCCTGTGCAACAACAACATAATCAAAGGTTTCTGCCTTGGCAAAGGCGACCATGGCGTCTACATCCGTTGCAGGGATGTTTTTGCAGGTGGCATCGTAACCAATGCCGCCGTTGCCAGGGGCACACCAGATATCGCCGCAGTCGGGGCTTTTTTTCAGCGCGCGGATAATGGCGTGTTCACGCCCGCCGCCGCCAACAACCAGAATTTTCATGGCAAACTCCTTAGCTTGAAATGAAAAAAGAATAATGAATAAAGAATAATGAAGGTGGACCGCGTTGCTGCGCACCGCTTAAAAAATATTAGAACTCTAATATCCAAAACCGTGCCGCTTGCGGCACACCTTCATTCTTAATTATTCTTTATTATTTATTATTTAGCAAAAACTTCGTTTTTGCTTAGTGGTGGAACAGCCGGATACCACAGAACGCCATGGCAATGCCGTACTTGTTGCAGGTGGCAATAACCTGATCATCGCGGATGGAGCCGCCCGGCTGCACAATGGCGGTCACACCGCTGCGGCGGGCGCGCTCAATGTTGTCCCCAAAGGGGAAGAATGCATCACTGCCCAGGGCAACATTCGTTACCTTGCTCAGCCAGGCTTTCTTTTCCTCGGCAGTCAACGGGGCAGGCTGCACAGTAAAGGTTTCGGCCCAAACGTCATCCCCAATCACATCCTCCGGGGTATCGCCGATGTAAACATCAATCGCGTTATCGCGGTTGGGCTTGGAGATATCCTCGCGGAACGGCAGGTCCAGAACCTTGGGCATATGGCGCAGCTGCCAGTTGTCGGCTTTCTGGCCTGCCAGGCGGGTGCAGTGGATGCGGCTTTGCTGGCCTGCGCCCACGCCGATGGTCTGGCCGTCCTGCACATAGCAGACGGAGTTGGACTGGGTGTATTTCAGCACGATCAGGCTCATGATCAGATCGCGCTTCTGGGCATCGGTCACCGTCTTGTTCTCGGTTACAAAGTTTTGCAGCATGGTATCCACGCTGATCTCCAGATCCTGGCGGCCCTGCTCAAAGGTGACACCGAATACGGTGCGGCGCTCCAGCGGAGCGGGGATATAATCCGGATCAATGGCAACGATGTTGTAGTTGCCTTTCTTTTTGGATTTCAGCACTTCCAGGGCGTCGGCGTCATAGCCGGGGGCAATGATGCCGTCCGAAACTTCGTGCTGGATCAGCTTTGCGGTGGCAAGGTCGCACACATCAGACAGGGCGATCCAGTCACCAAAGCTGGACATGCGGTCCGCACCGCGGGCGCGGGCATAAGCGCAGGCCAGAGGAGAAAGCTCAGCCTCTGCACTAATATGATACATCTTTCTCAGCGTTTCGTCCAGTGGCAGGCCAATGGCGGCACCGGCGGGGGAAACATGCTTAAAGCTGGCAGCAGCAGGCTGGCCCAGGGCTTTTTTCAGGTCGCGCACCAGCTGGTAGCTGTTGAACGCATCCAGAAAGTTGATGTAGCCCGGCTTACCATTCAAAATGGTAACGGGAAGATCAGAACCGTCTGCCATAAAAATGCGGGCAGGCTTCTGGTTGGGGTTGGTGCCGTATTTCAGCTGGAATTCGTTCATAAGTTCAGCCCTCCACCGTGTTGTATTTGTTCAGGATCACATCTTCATAATCGCCGGTTTCCAGCGTGATGGCACGCACAAACAGGCTGACCTTATTATCTTCGTTCAGGGCTTCCCACAACTTTCCGGCAAATTCGTCGGCATCGTTCTGGTCCAGTGTCACGCGCAGCGGCTCACCGGCAAAGCTGGGGATGGGGGAGCCGTTTTTCTGGTAGGTGGTAATCAGCTGGCCTTCGCCTGCAACGGGCTGCGGATAGTCAAAGGTCTGGCGCTGCACGCTGGCGGGGTTGCCATCGCAGCTTTTCAGGATGCTCAGCTTGTAGCCGCCGCGACGCATATCCACAACGCCGGAAATGCGGGGGGTAAAGTTGGGGGCATCGTCCTCAAAAGTGCGGGTGGCAAGGGCTGCTTCAAAGCCGTAGCCGGGGAACAGGTTATCCCGCATGTAGCGGTAAATGGTATCCGTCTGGTCACCGTTGGTCACAATGGTGGTATCGTTCAGGGTCAGAACCGGGTTATAGATGATCAGGTGGGGATCTTCCAGCTTGGCGGGGTCTGCGGCTACCGTGCGGATGCCGCCGGGGATGGCGTCAAACACGCGGTTGCGGCTGTTGGCGCTGCGGCCCATGATCCAGTAAGCAATCATGGCCTTGGTGCCGTCCGGCGAACGGCCGATGCAGATGCCGCGGCCGGGATATTCGTTACCGGCCAGATAAGTATAAAGATTCTTTTTCATGCGGGAATCCTCCTTGTTCGGTCAGGCTTCGCCATTGCACACCATGGCAATGGCCTGGGGCAGCAACTTCCATTCGGCTTCCACCATCACGCGCTTCTGCAGCACTTCGGGGGTATCACCGGGCTGCACTTCCACGGCTTTTTGCAGCAGGATGGGCCCGCCGTCACACACTTCGTTGACAAAGTGGACGGTAGCGCCGGTCACTTTCACGCCGCGCTTCAGCGCTTCCTCATGCACTTTCAGGCCATAGTAGCCGGGGCCGCAAAAGCTGGGAATCAGGCTGGGGTGGATGTTCAGGATGCGGTTGGGGTAAGCGGCAATCACGCTGGGGCCCAGCACGCTCAAAAATCCTGCCAGAACCACCAGCTCAATGCCATGGTCTTTCAGCACACTCAGCAGGGCAGTGTCAAACTCCTCGCTGGTGGCGTAATCCTTGCGGCGCACCACGGCGGTTTCCACGCCGAAGTTTGCAGCGCGTTCCAACGCATACGCACCAGGTTTGCTGGCAACCACCAAGGTAACCTTACCGTTGGGGTTCTCCCCGCGGCGTTCGCTTTCCAGGATGGCCTGCAGGTTGGTGCCGCCGCCGGAAACCAGCACAGCAATCTTCATCATACCAGCTGCACCCCGCTGCCTTCGCCAATCACACCAAGGCGGTAAGCATCCTCGCCGTTGGCTTTCAGGATCTCAATGGCCTTGTCGGCATCCTCGGCAGCCACGGTCAAAATCATACCAACGCCCATGTTGAAGGTGTTGAACATATCGCGCTCCGGAATGTTGCCCTCTTTAGCCAGCACATCAAACAGCACGGGGGTGCGCACATCGCTCTTCTTGATCACAGCGCAGCAGCCGGCTTTCAGGCTGCGGGGAATATTCTCGTAAAAGCCGCCGCCGGTAATGTGGGAAACGCCCTTGACGGTAACTTCCTTCATCACGGCCAGCACAGGCTTGACATAAATCTTGGTGGGGGCCAGCAGGGCTTCGCCCAGGGTCTTGTCCATGCCGTCAAAGGTCTTTTTCAGCACATCGGGGTTGTTCTCCAGGTCAAAGATCTTGCGCACCAGGGAGAACCCGTTGGAGTGTACGCCGGTGGAAGGCAGGGCGATGATCACATCGCCGGGCTGCATGGTGGAGTTGTCCAGGATCTTGCTCTTGTCCACAGCGCCAACGGTAAAGCCGGCCAGGTCGTACTCGTCCTCCGGGTAAAAACCGGGCATCTCGGCGGTCTCACCGCCAACCAGGGCACAGCCAGCCTGCACGCAGCCTTCGGCTACACCGGCAACCAGCTCGGCAATGCGCTCCGGCACGTTTTTGCCGCAGGCGATGTAATCCAGGAACACCAGCGGCTTGGCACCGGCGCAGATGACATCGTTCACGCACATGGCAACGCAATCAATGCCAACGGTGTCATGTTTGTTCATGTACTGGGCAATGCGCAGCTTGGTACCAACGCCGTCCGTGCCGGAAATCAGCACGGGGTGGGGCATATCAGTGCAGTCCAGCTCAAACAGGCCGCCAAAGCCGCCCAGGCCGCCAATGCAGTGCTCGTTCATGGTGCGGGCAACGTGCTGCTTCATCAGGTCAACTGCCTTGTAACCGGCGGTAATATCCACACCAGCGGCAGCGTAGCTTGCAGAATAGCTTTTTTCCATTATGTTTCTCTCCTTATCAGCTTACAGGCGTTTTTTGGTCTGGGACTGGCTCAGGGGTTTATCGTATACAATGTCCATCGTCTCGTTGGGGGCGGGCACCGGGTAATGGCCGGTAAAGCAACCGGTGCAGAACCCGCACTTGCTGTGGATGGCCAGCTGGGTCACATGTTCAATGCTCAGGTAGCCCAGGGAATCGGCCCCCACGATCTGGCGGATCTCCTCCACCGTATGGCCGGTGGCAATCAGGTCTTTTTCGTCCGGGATGTCGGTGCCGAAATAGCAGGGGTGGGCAAACGGCGGGGCCGAAATGCGGTAGTGTACTTCCTTGGCACCGGCGTCGCGCAGCAGCTTGATGGTGCGGGCGCTGGTGGTGCCGCGCACGATGGAGTCATCCACAAGCACAACGCGCTTGCCCGCAACGGTGGAGGAAATTGCGTTCAATTTGATGCGCACACTGCTTTCACGCTGGGCCTGGGAGCCCTGGATGAAGGTGCGGCCCACATATTTGTTTTTAATAAAGCCCACGCCATAGGGAATACCGCTTTCCTGCGCATAGCCAAGGGCGGCATCCAGGCCGGAATCCGGCGCACCGATGACGACATCGGCTTCCACCGGATGCTCCTGTGCCAGAAAGCGCCCAGCCTGCAGGCGGGCGTCATGCACGCAGGTGCCCTCGATAATGGAATCGGGGCGGGCAAAATAAATGTACTCAAACACGCACATCGTGTGCGGCGCGGTGCCGCAGTGGGTGCGGATGGTGCGCAGGCCGGTGTAGTCTGCCACCACGATCTCGCCGGGCAGTACATCGCGCACAAAGCGGGCGCCTACAGCATCCAGCGCACAGGATTCCGAAGCAAAAGCCCAGCCGGAGCCATCCGGCAGCTGGCCAATGCAGAGAGGGCGGAAGCCATTAGGATCGCGTGCGGCGATCAGTTTGGTGTGGGTCATAATGACCAGGCTGTAAGCACCCACGATCTGCTCCATCGTGCGGCAGACAGCTGTTTCAATATCCGGGCTGATCAGGCGGTTCTGGGTCAGCAGATAGCCGATGACCTCGGTGTCCGAAGTGCCGTGGAAGATCGAACCGTTCATTTCCAGCTTGTGGCGCAGCTGGGGGGCATTGGTCAGGTTGCCGTTGTGGCAGATGGCCATAGTGCCCTTGCAGTGGTGCAGAACCATGGGCTGGGCGTTGGCGCGGGTGCGCTGGCCGCTGGTGGCATAGCGCACATGGCCGGTGGCCATCTTGGCATCCTGCGGCAGGTCAGCCAGCACGCGCGGGGTGAATACCTCGCTGACCAGGCCAAGATCGCGGTAGCCGGTCAGCACACCGTCCACGTTCAGGGCAATGCCGCAGCTTTCCTGGCCGCGGTGCTGCAGGGCATACAGCGCACTGTACACGGCGCTGACCATGTTGGTTTTGCCGGTGGAATCATAGATACCGAACACGCCGCATTCTTCATGCAGTGCTTCGGCGGGACAAAGCTCCTTCATTCAGTTCTCCGTTTCCTGTTTCAAACGATGGCAGGGTGCACCGGAAGAGCGAACGGCGGTTCCAGTACACCCTGAACATTGGCTGGACTAAGCTTGGTTCAATCAGCCCAGCAGGCGCTTCATAACTTCCTGGTAGGCATCGGCCTCACCGCCAAGGCTGCGGCGGAACAGGTCTTTATCCAGGTGGGCACCGGTGGTGGCATCCCAGAAGCGGCAGGTATCCGGGCTGATCTCGTCAGCCAGAATGATGGTGCCGTCAGACAGGCGGCCAAACTCCAGTTTGAAGTCGATCAGGCGGATGTTGGCATCCAGCATGATCTTCTTCAGCACTTCGTTGACCTTGAAGGCGTACTTGGCAATGGTGTCCAGCTCTTCCTGGGTGGCAAGGTCAAGGGCCAAGGCGTAATAATGGTTGATGAACGGGTCATGCAGGTCGTCGTTCTTGTAGCTGTACTCCAGGATGGGGGTCTTGAACACCTTGCCCTCGGGCACGCCCATGCGCAGGCTGAAGTGGCCGGCGGCAACATTGCGGATGATGACTTCCAGAGGAACGATCTGAACCTTCTTGACCAGGGTATCGCGGTCGTTCAGCTCCTCAACATAATGGGTGGGGATGCCTTCTTTTTCCAGCTTCTGCATCAGAGCGTTGGACAGCTTGTTGTTGACAATGCCCTTATCGCGGATGGTGCCCTTCTTTTCGCCGTCGCCGGCGGTGGCATCGTCCTTGTAATGAACCATAACGATTTCGGGGTCAGAAGTTGCGAATACCTGCTTAGCTTTGCCTTCGTACATCTGTTCTTTAATTTCAACGTTCATTGTAATGCGCTCCTTTATATTCTTTCATGAATTGATTTATGGAATCCTTTTTATAAAAAGGGATAAAACAACAGCAAATAAACCGGGATTTGAAGTTACATAGCTGCGGCTTCTGCAGCGATGGCGGCATCCTTTTTGGCAATGGCGGCAGCGGTGTCGGCACGGAACTGATCCAGCTTAGCGGCAAGCTCATCATCGGCAACAGCCAGGATGGCAACGGCCAGGTAAGCGGCGTTCTTGGCACCGTTCAGGGCAACCGTGGCAACCGGGAAGCCGGAAGGCATCTGCACGGTAGCAAGCAGAGCATCCAGACCGTCCATGGCACCGCCCTTCATCGGGATGCCGACCACCGGCAAAGTGGTGTTGGCGGCAAAGGCACCTGCCAGGTGGGCCGCCATACCGGCAGCGCACAGGATAACACCGTAACCATTGGCGCGGGCAGATTTGGCAAAGGCAGCGGCGGCTTCCGGCGTACGGTGGGCGGAAAGAATGTGCGCCTCAAACGGTACATCGAAATCTTTCAGCACCCCGCAGGCACTTTTTACAACCGACCAGTCACTGTCAGAACCCATGATGATGGCAACCTTTTTACGGTTCGGCATGTTACAGATCCTCCTTCAAAAAATAAGAGCGCGGTGTACACGGGTACACTGCGCTTATACAAGGCTATTATGCTTATAATACACCGCATGAAGAACACAGCTGCGCAAACCGACCGGGAATGGTCCGAAAAGATTCGTGTAATGCACAAAGTCGCCCTCCATCCTTTAATGTATGGCTGGATCCCCCGGCGGGCTGTGTACAGAATAACACACAAAACACCCGTACGGAAAATCTCTGTAATTAAAGTGTAAAGCGTGCAGCGCAAAAAAGCAAGAGCCAAAACTTTTTTTGGCGCACTTCCTATTGTGTTTAAAATAAGATAGGGCTTTTTGTCAAAGTTGATGGAGAAAAACGGGGTGAAGTATGACTTTTTTGATAAGGACTTTTGTGCTATAATAACCATACCAGAAAATACTGCCATAAGGCAGGATGGGAAAGGGGTATCGCAATGAAATTGTTCCACACAGCCCTTGTGCTTGGCAAGGGGGGCTTTGGCACACAGCTGGGAGAAATGCTGGCGGAAGTCGGCGGCTATTCCCGTATTTTGTACCTGGATGACCAGGCACCGGACGCTGCGGGCAAACTGGCAGATTACCTGGATCCCATCATCAGGGAACGCTGCACCGCGGCTTTTGTGGGCCTTGGCAACAATGAGCTGCGGCTGCAATGGCTGCAAAAGCTGGTGGCTGCGGGCTACCAGACACCGGTGTTTGAACACCCGGCGGCAGAAGTATGCAGCAGCGCAGCCCTGGGGGCAGGGACCGTGGTGCTGCCATTTGCCTTTGTGGGCGCAGGAAGCAAAGTGGGGGCAGGGTGCATCATCAATGCCGGTGCCATTGTGGACCATAACGCCGTGCTGGAAGACGGTGTGCATGCCGCCCCCCGTGCAACCATCAAAGCCGGGGCAACCGTGGAGCGCTGCATGAAAGTGGACAGCGGCGAAATTATCCGCAGCCCATGGGAAAAATAATGCAGCTGCGCGGAACCGGCAGCCAAACAATGCAGGCAGAATTTTGAAAAAAGCGGCCCCGCAATTTGGGTATATTGCGGTGTTGCCCTTAATAATAAACGAACGTAAAAACCAGCCGCCTGCCGTGCAAATGCACAAAGCAGGCGGCTGGTTTTATAAGTCGTAAGCAAAAGGCGAAAATCAAGCAGGGAACAACCTGCCAAAAGAAGCAAAGCGCTTACCCGACGTTTTCAACATTCTCCTCACCATCCACCGGCAGGGTGGTGCGCGGGGTCACGCTGAGGGGGTCGGGCAGGGTATTGTTTTCAACATCCTGCAACACCTGCGGCACACCGGGGAAGAACTTGGCGATGCCGCAGCCCTTGCAGTGCAGGCCATCGAAAAAGTCGGTCTCATCCAACCCCTTAATGCAGGTGGGGTCATAACTGCCGTACAGCGGAATATTGTAGTCATGCGCATACTGGCGGATCCAGTTTTCGGTTTCAAAAAAGCCCTGGTGCTGGTCGGTTTCCGTCAGCAGAAAGTCATACAGGTACGGGTGCCAGGGGGAGAGGGCCAAAATCACCGTGGTGCCCTGGTTTCGCGCATACTGGATAAACTTGTCAAACGCTTCTTCCTGCTTGGGGGAAAGCGAGTCGAACCCTTCCATATGTACGCTGTTGAACGTGGGGCAGGCTTCGGCGGCAAGGGCGCGCACCTGGTCGGTGTTGGCATCCCGGAATGCGGGGTCATACAGCACACTGCCGTCAGAGCGCTTGATGGTGGTGGGCTGCTCGTAAGGGTCGCCGTCCACCGGGTTAAAGTCAATGGGGTTGCCATCGTCATCCGTCACAACACTCTGGCCGCGGTTCTTTAAGTAATAGTCTACGTTGCCCTGAAAATAAGCCGGTTCCACCAGCGCTTTCCACAGCGCCACGCGGTCCTCTTCCTCATAGTCGGTTTCAACACCGAGAACCTTAGTCAAAAATTCGTTGTACAGCTCCACATCGGCGCGCTTGTCAAAGGCGGCTTCGTCCCCATACAGCACCCAGGGATCCACGCTCCAAATCAGCACCTTGGGCGCTTTGCCGTAACAGACCATCTTATAATAGCTGGTCATGTTATCGCGCACATCCGCGCCGGTAACGCCCATGTTGAAAAAACTGTCGGTTCCGACAAGTTCCCGTGTGAACTGTAATACGCGGCTGGAGCCAATGCCGATCACTTCCGGGGTGTCCGGAACATCCTGTGCAAACAGCTGGACAACCTCGCGCTCAATTTCGTTCATCTGCTCAAAGTTGCTCACATCATAGCCCTGCAGCATCAAGTCCACAATGCGGCGGGGGGCAAGCTCACCCTGGAACAGGCCACTGCGGTCTACCGTATAGCTGAACCAGACCATGAAAACCAGAATGGGAATGAACAGGGCAAACTTGAACAACGTTTTGCTGCCAAAGTATAACCGGCGGACCAAACCATGCAAAAAGCGAACGAAGATATTTGGCTTTTTGGGGTGTCTGTGCGGTGAGGAAGCGGATTTTTTTTGCTTTGTGGTGGGCTTGCGGGCCGGGGCGGCAACAGCACTGCGGTTGACCTTTTGGGTGCCGCGCGGGGCGGAAGCAGGGGTCTGTGTTGGCATAATTGATCTCCCTCCCCCGTTAAAATTGCTGGTAAATGAATGCCGACTGCCCGAACGCGGCAAAGAACAAGATGGATACCGCAGCGGCATAATAGACCGTCCAACGCATAAGTTTCGTAAACGCCGGATTGCTCACACTTGCCGAATCCATCAGCGTCATTATGGGTGCTAATATCGGTACTACCGTGACTGCCTGGATCATTTCAATTTTCGGATTTAAGGTTGATATGGCTGCTTTCGCTCTTCCGCTCTTAGCCATCGCCCTCCCGCTCATCTTCTCCGGCAAAAGCAACCGCAAGTCCATCGGTGAATTCATTTTCGGTTTTTCTTTCCTTTTCATGGGGCTTTCTTACCTGAAAGCAAACGCGCCCGACCTGAACGCCAACCCGGAAATGCTTGCCTTCGTACAGAACTACACGGACATGGGATTCTTCTCCATCATTCTGTTCTTACTCATCGGTACTATATTGACGATGATTGTACAGGCCTCCGCCGCCACCATGGCAATTACATTGATTATGTGCGCCAACGGATGGATCAGTCTGGAACTGGGAGCAGCACTTGTTTTGGGAGAAAACATCGGAACCACTATCACGGCCAATCTTGCCGCACTTACAGCCAATACACAGGCTAAGCGGGCAGCATTGGCCCATTTTGTTTTTAACGTGTTCGGCGTTATCTGGGTCTTGATTGTCTTCCATCCTTTCATGGAACTGGTAAACTGGGTAGTAGATACCTTTTTCCAAAGTAACAATCCGGAAGTTGCCATCTCCTACAAGTTATCTGCTTTCCACTCGATTTTCAATATCTGTAATGTATGTATTCTGATATGGGCGGTTAAACTGATTGAACGTACCGTATGTGCTCTTATCCACCCCAAAGAAGAGGACGAAGAGCCCCGTTTGCGGTTTATCACCGGTGGTATGCTTTCTACCGCAGAACTCTCTATCCTTCAGGCACGCAAAGAAATCCATCTTTTTGCAGAACGTACACACCGGATGTTCGGCATGGTGCAGGATTTGCTACACACAGAAAAGGATGACGATTTCAACAAGCTGTTCAGCCGGATCGAGAAGTATGAGAATATCAGCGACAACATGGAACTTGAAATAGCCAACTACCTGAATCAAGTATCTGAAGGTCGGTTAAGCTCTGAAAGTAAACTACAGATACGTGCCATGTTGCGTGAAGTGACGGAAATTGAAAGTATCGGCGACAGCTGTTATAACCTGGCACGTACCATCAACCGGAAACGTCAGACCAACCAAGATTTTACCGAGAAACAATATGAGCATATTCATTTCATGATGAAACTGACGAACGATGCACTTGCTCAAATGATTGTGGTAGTAGAAAAGCCGGAACATCAGAGCATCGATATCAACAAGTCCTTCAACATCGAGAATGAAATTAATAACTACCGTAACCAACTGAAGAATCAGAACATTCTGGACGTAAACAACAAAGAATATGATTATCAGATGGGGGTTTATTACATGGATATTATTGCCGAATGTGAAAAGCTAGGTGACTATGTGGTGAATGTAGTAGAAGCTAGTAGTGATGTAAAAGAGAAAAAAGCTTCTTGATAGAGCAAAATTGAATCCTAAAAAAGGAGAATCAGTCTATCATAGCATTACTGATTCTCCTTTTTAATTTAAATCATCCTCCAGAAAAACAAAAAAGACCGGGCATATATCTATACACCCGGCCATTCTCCTCTTAAATAATTCTCTCTCTCTTGGTTTTATCCTTCGTACGGTTCAAAATCTTCTTTGCCGACTCCGC
>OGXC01002257.1_pt1 | contig 13335 bp, 13 predicted proteins | sample 1576201 | NCBI WGS metagenome assembly OGXC01 (sample SAMEA3541562, study PRJEB24748) | human gut metagenome | biome: human gut; feature: human-associated habitat; material: faeces | place: China | collected 2012 | reverse complement strand
GATCATGAAGGTCAGTGTCATCGTGCCCAACGAGTATATGGGCGATGTGATTGGCGATCTGAATGCCCGCCGCGGACAGATCGTGAAGCTGGAGGCCCGCAGTGGCGCCCAGCAGATCGACGCCAATGTGCCTCTGGCCGAGATGTTTGGCTATGCTACCGACCTCCGCTCCCGTACGCAGGGCCGCGGCCAGTATACGATGGAGCCCAGTCACTACGTGGAGATTCCCAAGAATATCCGGGATAAGATCGTGGAGACCCGCACCAAGCCCCAGGGCTGAGCGGGCATGGCGAAATGTGGATATTTCGTTGTTGATTTTCTCTGCGATATACGGTAAAATAGGCAGTGCTGATAATTGCATTGCTACAAATGTATTTTGAAAACTGACAGGAGGATTTTCAAATGGCGAAGCAGAAATTTGAAAGAACTAAGCCCCATGTAAACATTGGCACCATCGGTCACGTTGACCATGGCAAGACCACCCTGACCGCCGCTATCACCAAGTGGCTGTCTCTGCAGGGCAAGGCTCAGTTCGAGGCCTATGACAGCATTGATAAGGCTCCCGAGGAGAAGGAGCGCGGCATTACCATCAACACCGCACACGTTGAGTATCACACCGCTAAGCGTCACTACGCTCACGTTGACTGCCCGGGCCATGCTGACTACGTCAAGAACATGATCACTGGTGCTGCTCAGATGGACGGCGCTATCCTGGTCGTTGCTGCTACCGATGGTCCCATGCCCCAGACCCGTGAGCACATCCTGCTGGCTCGTCAGGTCGGCGTGCCCTATATCGTCGTGTTCATGAACAAGTGCGATATGGTCGACGACGAGGAGCTGCTGGATCTGGTCGAGATGGAGATCCGTGAGCTGCTGAGCGAGTACGACTTCCCGGGCGACGATACCCCGATCATTCGTGGTTCCGCTCTGAAGGCTCTGGAGTCTACCTCCACCGATCCCAATGCTCCCGAGTATGCTTGCATCAAGGAGCTGATGGACGCTGTTGACACCTATATCCCCAACCCCGATCGTGAGGAAGACAAGCCCTTCCTGATGCCCATCGAGGATGTCATGACCATTTCCGGCCGTGGTACTGTTGCTACCGGTCGTGTTGAGCGTGGCGTTGCTAAGGTTGGCGATGCAATGGAGATCGTCGGCATCAAGCCCGACCGTCTGTCCACCACCGTTACCGGCCTGGAGATGTTCCGTAAGTCTCTGGACTTCGCTGAGGCTGGCGATAACATCGGCGCTCTGCTGCGTGGTGTTGATCGTACCCAGATCGAGCGTGGCCAGGTTCTGGCTAAGCCCGGTTCTGTCCATCCCCACAAGGTCTTCGAGTCTCAGGTCTACGTTCTGACCAAGGACGAAGGCGGCCGTCACACCCCCTTCTTCTCTAACTACCGTCCTCAGTTCTACTTCCGTACCACTGACGTGACCGGCATCATCACCCTGCCCGAAGGCACCGAGATGTGCATGCCCGGCGATAACGTCGACATGAAGGTCGAGCTGATCACCCCGATCGCTATCGAGAAGGGCCTCCGCTTCGCTATCCGCGAGGGCGGTCGTACCGTCGGTTCCGGCGTTGTCATCGAGACTGAGGTCTAATTGATCTCTCAAGGGTAATCTAAAGACTTCAAAAAGCAGCAGGTCGTAAGACCTGCTGCTTTCTTATCGCCTAAAATGGAAAGGAGTGCGAAGCCATCGGCTTCACACTCCTTTTATTCGTATTTGGCCCAAACCCAGCGGTCGAAGTCATCCTCGCGGAAGGCGGCGAGCTTTGATGCATAGTCCGCATTGACTGTGGTGAAGCGCCGAAGGCCGTCGCTTGTCTGCACCAGCGGGTCGATGCTGCGTTTTTTGGCGGCGACCTTGACGGCGTAAGTACCCTCCGGCTTTTCTGCGCCGGACTGTGTGCCGGTGATGCGGCGATAATCCTGCCAGCGCGCGGCGAGGACCGGATCAGAGAGGAGCAGGGCGATGACATGAGGTTCGTCGAGGTAGAGATCATCCACCGTCAGCACACTGCGCTGCTGTGCCTCGCGCAGGAGATCGGCCAATGCCTGCATGCTGAAGCGGTCGTCATCGGAGACGAACCATTCCGCCTGCCGCAGCGAGAGCTGGGTAAAGATGTCGGCAATCTCCGCGTGCGCAAAACAGAGCTCATCTTCGCTGTCCTCGTTTTGACCGACAAAGATGTCGTCAAAAATGCGTTTCAGCTCTGCTTTTGGACAGTGGAAGACAAGATGCGCGTTGCCAAGCGTATATTCGAGCCGGTCGGCGGAGAGACGGGGCGAATCGTTGTCGGCGATGGGATAGCGGTGGTAGTCATCCACATCGTCGAGCGTCAGGCCGCTTTTATCGAGCAGCGCCATGAGCTCCGGCGACGAGGCGATCATCATGCGTGTGCGGCTTTCGGTCGATTCCTGCCGCATGTGGTCACCGTTCAGAAAGTCGACCACGTGGGCGAACGCGGGCGTCGCAATGTCATGCAGTAGTCCCGCGACAGATTGCTTCAAGTCATGCGTGAAGTGCCAGACGATGGCCGCTGTGCCGAGCGAATGCGTATAGCGCGAATACGGCGCAACGGCGTCGCGGTAGATGGGATAGACCGTGTATTCGCAGCCGCAGTGCATGCCGACGCGCAAAAGCCGCTGCATCACGGGCGTTTCGGCCATGGCGAGGAGCTCCGGCGGCAGGGAAGCGGTGTAGATATCGGTATACATAATATCCTTTCCAAAAGAAAAGCGCCTTGCCGCGGCAAGGCGCTTTTTTGATTGAATCAGCCGATCTGGCGGGTCTCAACGGTCTCGTCGCACTCGACGCTGTCGATCTGCGCGCCGAGGTTGCGGAGCTTGCCGATGATATCCTCATAGCCGCGCTCGATATAGTGGACGTTCGAGACCTCGCTCGTGCCCTCAGCGGCCAGCGCGGCGATGACCATGGCGGCGCCCGCGCGGAGATCGTAGGCCTGCACGCTCGCAGCGGTCAGGTGGTCGACGCCTTCGATGACGGCGCTGCGGCCCTCGACGCGGATCTGCGCGCCCATGCGCGTCAGTTCGCCGACGTAGCGGTAACGGTTGTCCCACACGCCCTCGGTGACCATGCTCGTCCCCTCGGCAAGGCAGAGGGCAACGGTGATCTGTGGCTGCATATCGGTCGGGAAGCCGGGATAGGGCAGCGTCTTGACGTTGGTGCGGCGAAGCTTGCCCGAGCGGCGCACGAGCAGCGTGTCGTCCTGCTCCTCGACCTGCACACCCATCTCCTGGAGCTTGGCGGTGATGCAGTCCATGTGCTTGGGGATGATGCCGCGCACGAGGACTTGTCCGCCGCAGGCGGCGACAGCCGCCATGTAGGTGCCCGCCTCGATTTGGTCGGGGATAATGGCATACGTGCCGCCGTGGAGCTTGTCCACGCCGAAAATGCGGATGGTGTCGGTGCCGGCGCCCTTGATGTTCGCGCCCATGGAGTTTAAGAAGTTGGCAAGGTCGACGATATGCGGCTCCTTGGCAGCGTTTTCGATGACGGTGGTGCCGTCGGCGAGCGCTGCGGCCATCATAATGTTCATCGTCGCACCGACGGAGACCACGTCGAGGTAGACGTTCGCGCCCTTCATGCGGTCGCCGCTTGCCTTGGCGCAGATGAAGTCGCCCTCGCGCACCTCGGCACCCATGGCGGCGAAGCCCTTGACGTGCTGGTCGATGGGGCGCACGCCGCCAAAGTTGCAGCCGCCGGGCATCGAGACCTCGGCCTCACCGAAGCGGCCGAGCAGCGCGCCGATGAGGTAGTAGGAGGCGCGGATCTTGTGCGCAAGCTCCTGCGAGACCTGCGTGGTGGCAATATGGCGGCAGTCGATCTCAACATCGCTGCGGTTGAGGAAACGGACATTCGCGCCGAGCTGCTCTAAAATTTTGAGCAGCGCGGTCACGTCGGAGATCTGGGGAATATTTTCGATGCGGCAGACGCCGTCGACCAGAAGGGCGGCGGGAATGATGGCGACCGCGGCGTTCTTCGCGCCGCTGATGTGCACTTCACCAAAGAGCGGATGACCGCCCTGCACGATGTATTTCGTCATAGTAACTCCTTAATAAGAGACGGTGAGACTTCTTTTCCTTATCGTAAAAACAGCAGGGGAAAACCGCCTGCTCATGGTATTCACATAATACATCAACAGTATACCAAAAAAAACAGAAAAAGCAATGCTGCACAGTAAGAAATTAGAAATGCTGCAAGAAAAATTTTATTCTCGTGTGATCTCGCCGGTCTTGCAGTTCACATAATAACTGCTGACATCCGTGGAGATGCGCCACACGCCTTGCAGCCGTAGCGGCGAGGCAGACGACGTCTGGAGAAGATACCCTTCGTCCAGCGATCGGACCTCGGTACATACGACGCCCGAAACGCTGCAATAGTCAAGAAAATGCACGAGCGCATCGACCGCGTCGAGGCCGTCTGTGCGGCGGCCCTCGTCGAGCGCGGGCAGAAAGGTACCGGAAACGCCGGTGAGCGAGCTGTCGGAAAACGTGAGCGTCAGCGAGGCGTTGAAGATGAGTTGTCCCTTTTCACTGCGCATGCCCGTGATGCTGCCGCTGCCATCCGTGAGCTGGGAGGTGAGAAAAGTATAGCCAAACGTTTTGAAAAGCTGCTTGCTAAAGCTCTCGGGATCGTCGACCGGTCGGGAGAGAAGCGCGTTGGCCGTGCCGCCGGAGCGGATGGAGCACGAGCCGTATTCGCCGGTGAAGCGGCTCACACCGCCGCCGGAATCGCTGCTCTCGGCAGTGCCGAGCAGGGCGGAGGCGAAAGCCTCTTCGCGTGCGGCGTCGCGCTCAAGCGAGAGGGAGAGGTGTGTTTCCTCATCGGGCAGCAGCGCGCGGTCAAAGGCGACGCCGTTTTTTTCAAAAAGCGTGCAGAGCTGCTCGACGCGGCGCTCGTTCGAGTCGCGCTCCTCGGCGCGGCGGCTGAGCAGCAGAAAGAGCAGAAACGCGTTGACGAGCAGCAAAATGACGATGACGATATTTTTGAGCCGCGAGGTTTTCATGTTCGGGTGTCCTTTCCGGAAAGATCAGTCGGCAAACCAGCCGACACCGACGGTGTCCGCACCGCGTTCATCGTAGCAGACGTGCAGCTCGGCACCCAGATATTTGCTGCCCGCGATGGCCGCGGCCTGCCGGATGGGCAGCAGCAGTGCGGGCGAATCGCTGAGCGTATAGCTGCGGCAGTGGAGGAAAAATTCCGTGATGGTCTGGTCTTCGATCGTGACCGTAGCGGCGTGGCTGCCGTCGGAAAAGCGCAGCGGCGTACCGCCGACCGCGTAGTCGAAGCTCACGGTGAAGCGCTTGTTGCTGCTGTCGATCTCGCTGAGATAGAGCTCGGCGTCGCCGCTTACGTCGCGAAGCAGCGTGAAGGCGAGGCGCTGCGCGCCCGCGACGGCTTCGAGCATCGTGGGCTTTCCGGTCGAGGAGGCGGAGACATAGTAGAGCGAGCCCGCCTCGGCCTCGTCCGCGCCCTGATAGAAGACGCTGCCGTCGGGCTCAAGGCGCAGCGTGCCGTAGACCTCTTTGATGATGGTGTTGCCGGAGGAGTCGGTGTAGCCGCTTTCCGTGTGGGGGTTGAACTCCGCAAGGCGCAGAAATGTCGCCTGATCGGTGAGGGCATTGCTCGCCGAGAGCGTGTAGCGCTGCGGCGGTTCGCTGAAAATGAGCGTGTAGGGCGAGAGCTGAGAGAACTCGCCGGAGAGCGAGAACGCAAAATCTGTGCCGTTGCCATCGAGCGAGGCGAGCGCTTCGCGCAGTGTCGCGCTGCTTATCGCCGTCCGGCTGACAAAAAAGCCCTGATCGGCGTCCTGTAAGTAGAGCGTTGCGCCGTTTTCCGCGGGGCAGAGCACAAGCCGCGTGACGCGCAGGAGCGAGGACTCCGGCGCGTCGTTGACGCCGAGAATGCGGCTGAGCACTTCGAGCGGCGTGGGGGCCTCCAGATCGAGGTAGATGCTGCTTGCGTGCAGTGCGGTGAGCAGCTTTTCACCGCTGCACGCTTCATAAGTGGTAGCAGAGCCAAGCGCCTCGCCGAAAAACGCGCCGGCGAGCTCAAAATCTGTGTCAAGCGTCGTGATGGCGCTGAGCCCGTAGCGGGCGTATTCGTTCGTGAACACCACGCGCACGGGGAGCGCGAGCTCGGTCAGATCAGTGGTGACGGCGGTATCGGTCGAGGTGTCGCCCGCGAGCCAGTCCTGCGCGAGCTCGTAGGGCGTCTTGCCCGCAAGGTCGCCGACAAGCGGCGTCTGGATCAAAAGCAGCACGGCGGTAAGGGTCAAAACGGCGATCACGGCATTTTGCAGATGGCTCATGAGCGTGGCGTTCTTATTCATGGGAATCCTCCCCGCCGATGGGCTGGGTGATGGGCAGCTCTAAGCGGACGGTCGTGCCGGGGCCGGGGCGGTCAACGAGCGTGAGCGAGCCGTGGTGACGCTGGACGATCTCCGTCGCGATGGAAAGGCCGAGGCCTGTGCCGCCGGATTCGCGCGATCTTGCTTTGTCGACGCGGTAGAAGCGCTCGAAAATGCGGCTGCGGTCGGCCTCGGGAATGCCGATGCCGTCGTCCGCGACCTCCATCCAGACAGTTTCGCCCTCGCTGCCCGCGGTGACACGGATGTGGCCGCCGTCGGGCGTGTACTTGACGGCATTGCTGAGGACGTTGAGCATGACCTGCTCGATGCGGCCGCGGTCGCCCATGATGAGCGGGAGATTTTCGGTATAGTCGTGCGTGAGCTCGTGCTTGTGGCGGCGGGCCTCAAGCTCCGTCGAGCGGAGCACGGAGTCGATGGCGGCGGAGAACGGGAAGCGCGCCATATTCATCTCGCTGCGGCCGGAGTCGAGGCGCGAGAGCGTCAGAAGGTCCTGCACGATGTGGGTCATGCGGTCGGTCTCGCTGATGACAACGTCGAGAAAGTCATTCTCTGTCTCGCGGCTCAGATCGTCGCCCGCCTCCCGAATGGTCTCGGCATAAGAGCGAACATTGGTGAGGGGGGTGCGCAGCTCGTGGGAGACATTGGCGACAAATTCCTTGCGGCGCTCCTCGGTCTTGCGCTGCTCGGTCACATCGTGCAGCACGATGAGAACGCCGCCGCTCTCCTCATCGGAGAAGGGAGCGAAGTAGAGCTCCACGCTGCGCTCGCCGACAGTGAGCTCGCCCTCAACATAGTCGCTGCGCTGCATGGTGATGACGTGAGAGAACGGGCAGATGGATTCAAACAGCTCGCTGTACACGCACTCGTCCGCCGTGCGGCCTAAGAGCTCGCACGCGGCGGGGTTGCAGTGGATGAGCTTGCCGCTGCCGTCGTAGGCGACGACGCCATCGCTCATGTGGAGAAACAGCGTGTCGAGCTTGTTGCGCTCGTTCTCCACGGCTTCGAGCGTGGAGTGGAGCACGGATGCCATGTCGTTGAATGTGGTGGTCAGAACGCCGATCTCGTCCGTCGATTCGACAGCAAGCGTTTCGTCGAAGTCGCCGGTCGCGATGCGCTCGGCGCCCTCGGTCAGTTTTTCAATGGGGTCGATCATGGTCTTGGCGAGCAGGAACGACAAAAGCACCGAGACGAGAAGACCGACGAGCAGTGCTTGCAGAATGATGAACAGCAGCTCAGAGTTCAGCGACGAGACCGTGGTGCGGCTGTCGCGGATGTAGATGATGAAGCTGTTGTCACCACCGGAGATGGGGATGGCAACATCCATATAGCTTGCGGCAAGGTCGCTGTGGTCGCCGACCTCGCCGTTGCGCGCGGTGAGGATATTTTCCGTCTGCTCAAGCAGCTGGCCGTCCTCGTTGCTCGAAGCAAGCACTTCGCCGCTGCGGCCGTCGAGAACATAGTAGTTGCGGTTGCGTGAGTCAATGCTCAGTGTGCCGGAGTAGGCCTCGAGCATCGTTTGCAGGCGCGCGGCGCCGTCCTCCTGCGCAGCCTCTTCGCGCAGCGAGCTCACGAACGCGGCGTTGGACTCGCCGAACACCTCGCTCATCTGCTCATAAAAATCGTCAATGTAGAAGTTCGTGACGCTGGTCATCAAAAACGCGCCCACCACCGCCATCAACGAGGTGACGAGCAGCAGCATGATCATCACGAGCTTCATATGCAGGCTGCGGAACATGGCAGGAGACTCCTTTCCCGGAAAAGTGCGCGCAACTTACGCCTGCGCGGAAAAATAATAGCCCACGCCGCGGCGCGTGAGGATGTAGGCCGGCGCGGCGGGGTTGTCCTCGATCTTTTCGCGCAGGCGGCGGACGGTGACGTCCACCGTGCGCGCGTCGTCGCCGACGTAGCCGTAGTTCCAGACCTGCTCCATCAGGTCGACGCGGGAGAAGACCTTGCCGGGGTGGCTGGCGAGGAACGTCAAAAGCTCATACTCGCGCTGTGTGAGGTCGATGGGCACGCCGTTTTTGCGCACCTGAAAGCTGTCGGTGTTGATGGTGATGCCGCCGCCGGCGCTCATGGCGTTGTCCTCCGCCGCGGGAGCGGAGAGCATCGTTGTGCGGCGGATGTTCGCTTTGACGCGCGCGAGCAGCTCGCGCATGGAAAAGGGCTTGGTGATGTAGTCGTCCGCGCCGATCTCAAGGCCCAAGATCTTGTCCTCCTCCTCTTCGCGCGCGGTCAGGATGATGACGGGCACGTTGTCACCCTCGGCGCGCAGCGCGCGGCAGACGTCAAAGCCCATCATTTTGGGCATCATCACGTCGAGAAGAATGAGGTCGGGCTTTTTCTCGCGCGCCATGGCAAGGCCCGCCTCACCGTCGTAGGCCTCGAGCGTGTTATAGCCCGTACGCTGGAGGTTGAAGCGGATGATATCGACGATGTTTTTCTCGTCCTCGACAATGAGGACGGTCTTCTTCTGTTCCATCAGTTCTCTTTCTCCTGTCTCTCTTTTTGCGCTGTGCGCAGGGCGTGGACCTTGAGGATGCCGCAGACGGTCTTCGCGTCTTCGATCTCGCCGCGCATCACGCGTGCGAGCATGTCGGAAAACGGCGTGCGGTAAAGCTCTAAAAATTCGTCCTCGTCGGGATTTTGCTCGCCGAAGCTCAGCCCCTCGGCAAGATAAAGGTGCAGCACTTCGCTGTAGCAGCCGGGGGAGACGAGGAGCTTGCCGAGATTCGTCATGCGCTTCGGCGTCGCGCCTGTTTCCTCCCTGAGTTCGCGCAGCGCAGCCTCATCGGGGTCCTCGCCACGCTCCAATTTTCCCGCGGGAATTTCCTCAAGCACACGGGAGAAGACATAGCGATACTGCTTCACGGTGAGCACATTGTCATTTTCGTCAAGGGCGACGATGGCGACGCCGCCGGGGTGGTCGGCGACCTCGCGCACGCTCGTTCTGCCGTTTGGCAGGAGTACATCGTCGCGGTAAATATGTAAGATCTTTCCCTCGTAGATCGTCTCGCGGGAAAGCTGGCGTTCGGTCAGATCCATGATAAAACTGCCTCCTGAGTGCGGCAGATCGCCGCCAAAGCATGGGATAGATACTAAAATTATAGCACGGCGGCGGGCGGAATTCTACTATAAATTAAAGTGGATGGGCAGAATAAAGCGGAATGCGGCGTTTTTTCGAATTGTTACGTTTTTGTGACAGCCCTTGTGCTGGGCGAAAAAGTATGCTACACTATCATGGAAGCGCAAAGGAGGCGATGTGCCGTGGCAGAGAAAAAGGGGATAAAGATCGCGGCGCAGAACCGCAAGGCGTTCCACGACTATTTTGTCGAAGACCGCTACGAGGCGGGCATCGAGCTCAAGGGCACGGAGGTCAAGTCCATCCGCGCCGGCACGCTCAACCTGAAAGACAGCTATGTCATCGTCAAAAACGGCGAGGCGAACGTGCTGTCGATGCACATTTCGCCCTACGACAAGGGCAATATCTTCAACCATGACCCCGACCGGCCGAAGAAGCTCCTTTTGCACAAGCGCGAGATAGGCAAGCTCTATTCGCTCATCAAGCAGGACGGCTACGCGCTGATCCCGCTGAGCGTTTACTTCAAGGACGCGCGCGTGAAGGTCGAAGTCGGCGTGTGCAAGGGTAAGAAAAACTACGACAAGCGCGAGGACGCCGCCAAGCGTGACGCCAAGCGCGAGATCGACCGCGCGATGAAAGCGCGGAGATAAGGAGAGAAATTATGGCAAATCCGATCGTGACCATCGAAATGGAAAGCGGCGCGGTGATGAGCGGCGAGCTCTATCCAGAGATCGCGCCCAACACCGTCAACAACTTCATCGCGCTGGCAAACTCCGGTTTTTACGACGGCGTGGTGTTCCACCGCGTCATCCCCGGCTTTATGATCCAGGGAGGCGACCCGGACGGCAACGGCACAGGCGGCCCCGGCTACGAGATCAAGGGTGAATTTTCCGCCAACGGCTTCAAGAACGATCTTAAGCACACGCTGGGCGTTCTCTCGATGGCGCGCACGATGATCCCCGACAGCGCGGGCAGCCAGTTTTTCATCATGGTGGCCGACGCGCCGCACCTTAACGGTCAGTATGCGGCGTTTGGAAAGATCACCGAGAATGCGCAGGCCGCTGTGGATATCTCCCGCGTGAACCGCAACATGTACAACGACATGCCGAAAAAGCCACAGGTCATCAAGACCATCCGCGTGGATACGCAGGGCGTTGACTATCCCGAGCCGGAGAAGATGTAATTTCATTTCCTTTTGCTTTCGCATACCTGACGGGTTTCCCGTATTCGCGGCGCACTTGTCGTGCGCCGCTCACACGGGGGCGTACCGGTTTCGACGGGGGTGTGGAGGCAGGATAAGCGGGCAGAGGCGCCTGGCCTCTATAAAACGGGTAACTTATAAATTAAAGAACAACAACGAAGTTGCTCTCGCTGCCTAAGTAGGCGGCCGTCTGAACCGGAGAGGCCACGGACCGGGGAAGGCGTCGTAAACGTGGCGTCCGTGAGGCGGGAAAGAGTTGACCTGCCCACGCATCATGACTCTACCAAAGCGTAAGGTCCGTCAGGTGTCCTTGCGCGGAGGGAATGTTTAAATCCTGACTGCGCCCGGAGAAAGTCCTGTTAAAGTGCTTTCGGACGCGGGTTCGACTCCCGCCGCCTCCACCAATGAAAAAACCTCGCAGTCTCAACGGCTGCGGGGTTTTTCTTGTATTTGCAAGGGCTTTCTGGGATTCCTGTTTGCGCATTACTTGCGATAATTGCAAGATAGATTCGGTAAAAACAGCGTTTTTGCAGATGAATTGCAGATGAAATTCGAATTCAAAAAAGCCGTCAACGGCATCTGCCACTGCTACGGCTTTATCATTCATCGTGTGCTGGTATACGTTTTTAAGCATATTGGTTGTGGAGTGCCCCATGCGCTCCATTGCGTATTTGTCTGGGACATTGAGCCTGAGCATGATCGACGCGTTTACATGGCGCAGGTCGTGGAAGCGGAACGGCTGAACTCCGCAGCGAGCGCACGCGCGTTGCAGATGCTTATACAGGACATTTCTGGTTGCATGGACAATATACTCATCTGTGTGCGGTGTTTCGTCAAGCAGCCCATAATATACGGCGGCACTTTCAGTTTTCTGTTTCCACTGTAAGTCTTTGGCTGCTTGAGCTGCGGACCGTCCTCACCGTCTACCATTGCCTGCTTGATTGTCAGGATATCACCGTCAAGACAATCCCATGTCAGACCTCTGATCTCCGATGTACGGAGGCCGAGCCAGACAGCCAGAAGGAAAGGCAATTCAAAGTCTGTGCCCTTGCAGAGTGTTACCGCGTCATTGACCAGAACATCCGTCTGCTCCCTGCCAAGCTTCTTTCTCAGCTCACCTAAGAGATAAGCGAAGCCGCCAAGCTTTTCATAATATCTTTTATCGATCATAAATTTATGCTCCTCAGCATCGCAGATTCCGGCTGGTTTGCTTCATCATAACGCGTTATAAGAAATGTGTAAAGCTATCTATGCGGAGAGAGCTGTTTAGGTCATCTTCAATAATAAATTATCTTGAGCCCTGCGCAGGAAAATAGTATAATAAAATCGATAATAGCTACGGAGGAAAAAGCAGATGCATATTTCGAATGATATTCGCTATATTGGCGTGAACGATCATCAGATCGATCTGTTTGAAGGACAGTATATTGTTCCAAACGGAATGGCATACAACTCGTATGTAATCATGGATGAGAAAATTGCGGTCCTGGACACCGTTGACCAGCATTTTGGCGCGGATTGGTTCGCAAATCTTGAGAAAGAATTAGATGGCCGCCAGCCGGACTATCTCGTGGTGCATCACATGGAGCCGGACCATTCCGCGAATATCGGAAACTTCATAGCAAAGTATCCAAACACGAAGATCGTCGCGTCTCTGCCCGCCTTCAACATGATGAAGAATTACTACGAGACCGATTTTCCCGCGCAGAAGATGGTGGTCAAGGAAGGCAGCACGCTGGAGTTGGGAAAGCATACCCTGACTTTTATCGGGGCGGCCATGGTTCATTGGCCGGAGGTGCTGATGAGCTATGAGAGCACGGAGAAGGTGCTTTTTACCGCGGACGCCTTTGGCAAGTTCGGCGCGCTGGACGTGGAGGAGGACTGGGCCTGTGAAGCCCGCCGCTACTACATCGGGATCGTGGGCAAGTTCGGCGCACAGGTGCAGACGGTCCTCAAGAAGGCGGCGGCCCTGGATATTCAGACGATCTGTCCCCTTCACGGACCGGTCCTTACGGAAAATCTGGGATACTATATCAACCTGTACAATATCTGGTCCAGCTACGCTGTGGAGAGCGAAGGTGTAATGATCGCATATACCTCTGTGTACGGCAACACGAAGAAGGCGGTGGAGTATCTCGCGGAGGAGCTGAAGGCCAAGGGCTGTCCGAAGGTCGTTGTGTGCGACCTGCCGCGTGAGGATATGGCAGAGGCCGTGGAGGACGCGTTCCGCTATGGCAAGCTCGTGTTGGCGACCACGACCTATAACGGCGACATCTTCCCGTTCATGCGCACATTTATCGATCATCTCACGGAGCGAAACTTCCAGAACAGAAAGGTCGCATTGGTAGAGAATGGCTCCTGGGCGCCCGTTGCAGCCAAGGTGATGGCAAAAGCGCTGGAAGGCAGCAAGAATATTGAATTGGCAGGCACCGTCACGATCAGGGGCGCACTCAAGGAAGAGAATAAGCGCCAGCTGGCAGAGTTGGCCGCCGGATTGATGCAGTGATCACGGGGCTTCCGCTCTGATGAAAAATATTGAGATTGCCACATCTTTCCACTGTGCCCGAATTTCACCTATTTTCCATTGAATATTTTTGGGAGTCGATACGGACACTTGAAATTGAAAGCGGCGGCAGAATGGCAGGGCCATTC
>OGXC01002252.1_pt1 | contig 13361 bp, 7 predicted proteins | sample 1576201 | NCBI WGS metagenome assembly OGXC01 (sample SAMEA3541562, study PRJEB24748) | human gut metagenome | biome: human gut; feature: human-associated habitat; material: faeces | place: China | collected 2012 | reverse complement strand
CGCAGCATACCGGTGTTGATGATCTGCTCATACGGACCGCCGCGCACGCCCTCCAGAATGGCGCTCAGCTCCTTGGGGGTGGGCACCTCCTTGGCAAAGTGGTCGTTGATGCCGCAGGCCTGCAGCAGAGCGTGCAGACGCTCCAGCTTTTCGGCGTTGGGCTCCTCGTGCACACGGTACACAAAGGGGATCTGCTTGACCCGGGCAAAGTGGGCGGCGCACTGGTTGGCCAGCAGCATGAACTCCTCGATCATGGCCTCGCTCTCGCCGGAGGTACGCTTTTTCACATCGATGCAGTGGCCGTTCTCATCCAGAATGAGCTTGACTTCCCCGCTCTCGAAATCGATGCAGCCGCGCTCCTTGCGCAGGCGGGCGCGGTGGGCGTACAGTTCCTTCATGGCGGGCAGCTGATCCAGCACCTCGGCATACTTGGCCTGCGTCTCGGCATCGGCAGTGCCGGCCAGCAGGGCGTTGATCTCAGAATACACGCCCTTGACCCGGCTGCAGATGATGGACTTGACGAACTTGTAGTCGGTCAGATTGCCGTCCTGATCCAGACGCATCAGGCAGGAGAACGCCAGGCGCAGCTCCTTCTCGTTCAGGGAGCAGATGCCGTTGGAAAGGCTCTTGGGCAGCATGGGCACGACCTGATCCGCATAGTAGACCGAGGTGGCGCGGTTGAAGGCCTCCTCGTTCAGCTCACTGCCGGGCTTGACGTAGTGGGAGACATCGGCAATGTGAACGCCCAACTCATAGCCGCCCCCGGGGAGCCGGGTCAGGCTGACGGCATCGTCGATATCCTTGGTCTCGGCGCTGTCGATGGTGAAGATGGGCAGAGCGCGCAGATCCATGCGGCCCTTGCAGTCCTCCTCAGACACGGTCATGTCCTCGAACTTCTTGGCCTCGTCCCGCACCTTCTCGGGGAAGCGGGTGTGGATGTCCTTGGCATAGAGCAGGGCCTTGGCGCAGCGCTTGGCTTCCTCGCAGCTGCCAAAGCGCATGGAAACGCCCACGCGGTGGTCCTCCTGCCGGGTCCCGCGCTGCAGGATCTCCACAGCCACCTTGTCGCCGTCCTTCGCGCCGCCCTCGCAGTCGCGCTGGATGGTCATGGAGATGGCCGGGCAGTCATCGGGCACGAACTTCAGGCGGCCCTCGATGCGGCGGGCAGTGCCCACCATGTCGTTCTTCTGCTCGAGCACGGCAAGGATCTCGCCCTCATCGCTGCCCTCCACCCGGGGGTGGGCAAACTTTTCCACCAGAACGGAATCGCCGGGCATGGCACCGCGGGTGAAGCGGCCCGGGATGAAGATATCGCCGGATTCATCCTCCAGCATCACAAAGGCAAAGTTCTTGCCCAGCTTGACCACCTTGCAGGGCAGGGCCTTTTCGGCACGGCCGGAGCGGGCAGTGAAGAACACGCCGGACTTCTGGCAGACCACAGCGTCGTGCACCAGCTCGTCCAGAGCCTCCATCACCTTGCGGTCAGCGGCACGGTCGCCGCCGAACTTTGCCTTGAGGTCCTTGACCATGCAGGGCTGGTTCTGGATGGCATGTTCAATTTTATCGCGTAATGACATATTTTTCTCCTTAACACTTTTCCGGCATTCTCCAATGGAACCCGGACAACTTCTTTCCCACGAGAGGTTTAGACAGAAAAACAGCCCCGCCTTACACGGGGCTGTACACGGGTGCTCAGGCCAGACGGCTGGCGAACACACAGGCCAGGATAGCCACCACAAAGAACACGATGCCTGCAATGCGGGTCACCTTGGCCAGCATCTGATCCGCAGGGGTCAGGCGTGCATTGTTGGCACCGCCCACACCACCGTTGATGGCACCGGCCAGACCCTGACCGTGGGTGTGCTGCATCAGGGTGAGGAGGATGATGACGGCCGAGACGACCAGTAGGATGGCACCGCCGACGATTTCAATGACAGACATGGATGGAACGCTCCTTTTATCTTTAGTTTCATAGAGACTGCATACAAATACAAGTGTATGATAGCACAAAAGCCCGGGAAATGCAAGAAAAACCGTGGGCTACGGGGCCAGAATTTCCAGCCCTGCCGCCACCCGGGCAAAGATGGCCGCGCTGGAAAAGGCAGGCTCGGCCTGCGTGTCCTGCAGCACCACGATGGTATAGCGGGGCTGCTCTGCCGGGACAAAGCCCGCAAACCAGTAATTTTTCAGCTCTGTTCCGCCGGAAAACTGGCCGGTCTGGGCCGTGCCGGTCTTACCCGCCGCGGTCTGGCCGGGCAGGGCGGCCTCATGGCCGGTGCCCCCGGCCACCACACCCGCCAGCAGAGCCTGCAGGGCGGCGGCGGTGCGCTTTGTAAGCACCCGCCTGCTCCGGACATGGGAAAGCGCCGTGAGGGGCGCGCCGGTGGTCTCGTCCAGAGTGGTCTCCAGCAGCAGCGGGGTGCGGCAGATTCCCCCGCAGGCAATGGTGTTCATCATGGCGGCGACCTGCAGGGGGGATGCCAGCAGCTCCCCCTGCCCAAAGCAGAAATTGGCGTAGGCCCCGCTGGACGCAAGAGCCTCCCGCTCCGGCAGGACCCCCGCCGCCGTGTGCAGGGCATCGGTGAGCGGAATCGCCTGCCCGAAGCCCAGCTGCTCTGCCATGGCGCGGACAGCATCGGCCCCCAGCGCCTGCCCCAGCCGGATGAAGTAGCCGTTGCAGCTCTTTTCCAGCGCGCCGGCCAGATCCACCTCACCATGGGGAATGCCGCCCGCACAGCGGAAGATCCGGCCATCCACCGCGCACCAGCCGGGGCAGGTGTAGACAAAGCCGCTCTCCCCTGCCTCCAGCGCCGCTGCCGCCACCACCGGCTTGAACACCGAGCCCACGGCATAGCACTGGAACGCCCGTTCCAGCAGGGGGCTGTCCGGGGCGTTCAGGCTGGCCGAAATGTTTTCCGGATCATAGCCGGGGCGGCTGACGCAGGCCCGCACCTTGGCGTTGGCGGTGTCCAGCACCAGGATGCAGCCGCTCTGCATCGTCTCGTTGGCCACGGCTTCGGCGGTCTGCTGGATCTCCCGGGAAAGGGTCAGCTGTACCCCCACGGCCCCGCTGTCGGCGGGGGTGAGGACGGGCTCGGCCCGCAGCTTTCCCTGGGCGTTGACGGTGCAGAGCAGGGTATCCCCCGCCCCGCTGCCGGTGAGCAGATCATCAAAGGCGGCTTCCAGACCGGCAGCACCATGGCCCTCGCCATCGAGATACCCCAGCAGCTGCACTGCCAGCGGGGCGGCAGAGCTTCGCCGTGCCGCTGGCCAGCAGGAAACGCCCAGCGCGGAAACATCCCGGTCCACTTCCAACAGAAACGGGGATGCGGCGTTCCGCTTCTGGTAGAGCGCCGCCTGCCCGGCGGCATCGGTGTAGGCGAACAGGCGGGCATAGCTGCCCTCCCCGGGCACGCAGAGGGCCATCCAGCGGGTGGTCTGCCCCGTGAGGAGCTGACCCCTGTGATCATAAAAATTGCCCCGCCGGGCGGGCAGGTGGAGGGTGACCACGCTCTGCGCCGCCGCCCGGGCCCCATAGGCCGTGTCGGAGCAGAGCCAGTACAGGCGGCAGACCACCGCCGCAAAGCAGAACAGCAAGGCCCCATACAGGGCCAGCACCCGTTTGCCGGACATGAAAACGCCCCCTCTCCCGCTTAGGATGGGCAGGAAAGGGGGCGTGTAAACAAAAAGAAGGCAGAGCCTCCTGGATGGGAAGTTCTGCCTTCTGCGGCGTATTGAATTGGTATGGGGAGCCGGTACGGCTTAGTACATGCCGCCCTTCCAAACCACGTTTTTGGAGCCGGGTCACGCATATCCGGAAACGTAGACTTTTGTAGAATTATCAAGGCTACAAGCCGATTTTTCCAGATTCTCAGTTTTTGCATGATTCACGCATTTCTACGCAAATCTACGCCACTTACCGGGTGATTGGCGTAAGTTTTGGCGTAAGTTTCGGCGTAAGCAATTCCGCTTCATGCGTCGAAAATCACAGGTTGCCGGCGATCTGTTCAAAGGCTCTTTCAACCGATTCAAAGCTGCTGTGCGTGTAGACATCCAGCGTCACACTGGCATTGGAGTGTCCCATCAGGTATTGCAGGCTTTTTACATCCAGCCCGGCCTGCTGAACATTGGTGCAGAAGGTGTGTCGCAGCACATGAGGTGTAATGCGCGGAACAGGTTTGCTGTACGCCTTCTCAAACTTTCCCTGCACACCACGCATAAACAAACAGCGGCCCCGCAGACCTTTTTCAAAGTCTGCGGGGCCTTGTGCTGTGGGGCTATTTTACCTGCACGGTCATGGTTCGGTCACTGCCCGGTAGCCGCGGATGACGCGCCACTTGGCGACGCCCTTGTCCGGCTTAAAGCTGCCGTCGGCGCGGGCTTTCAGGTAGCCCTGCTCGATGGCCCACTGGGCGGCTTGGGCCAGCTCCGGGTCGGCTACGTCCGCAAAGGCGGGCAGAGTGGCCGGGGCCGGGCGGCCTGCGGTGTTCCAGAGGAGCATTGCCAGCTCGGCGCGGGTATGGGGCACGGCCACCCCTGCAGGCAGGAGCTGGTCAAGGATGAGCTCCGTGCCCACCTGATAGGCCACGACGCCCGCCACGCCCACGACTGCGCCGACCGCCAGAAGGGTGCCGAAGCCGTCTCCGCCGTCTGGGCTGCCCTCGCCGCTCTCAGCGGTGCGCCAATGGCCATAGAAGGTCACGTCCCGGTCGAGTTTGCCCACATGGTTCGCGCCCGGGCCCATGTAGTAGGGGCTATCCTCCAGGCGGGTGCCGTCTTCGAGGAACCAGCCCTCAAAGAGGCGGGCTTCCTCCTCGTTCTCGAAGATCGCACCGGGGAACTGCATTCCTCCATTCACCGGTTCGTCCCCCGGGCGGACGACCCAGTAGACCTTAAAGTCCGTGGGGGCCTGCTCCGGCTGGGCGATCTTCGCCTTCTTGCTCTCGTTCATCTTGCCTTCCACCAGATCAAGGCCGTGAGACATGATCAGGCGTCCCAGTTCGAGGGCATAATCATCCTGTTCCTCCGATGCATCCGTTTCCGCCGTGATGACGGTGCCTGCGCCGGAAACTTCCATCTCGTCTGCTGCCACGATGGCCGAGCCGCCGGCTTTCACGTTCAGCGTGCTGTTTGCCACGGTGAGCTTGCCGCACCGAATGCCATAGTGGAAGAAGTTGCCCTCCGCGTTCGTGCCTGCAATGGTCACGGTGCTGTTTTGGATGGTGATGTCCTCGTCAGAGCGGCCTGCCCGGATCGCGTCCTCACCAATGTCGCCATCGATATTGCCCGTAAGGGTGAGGGTTGCATCTTTCAGCGTCAGCGGGCCTTCCGTAAGGATTCCATCGGCGTTGGAAAGGGTGGCTGTGCCGGTAATGGTCAGCTCTTCCGCCAATTGGGAATCGATGCAGCAGTAACCGCCCGCGTCCCCATCCAGCGTGAGATCGGCATCGTTCAGGGTCAGCGTGTTGGTCGTCGGGTCAAACTTCACAGACCCGCCATCCTCCAGCACGTCGTTCTGGTTGCTCTTTGTGACCTGCGTACCTGCCACCCAAAGGTTGTAGGTTTTGCTTTCCTGCTGGTTCGGGTCCACATCTGTCAGCTCCAGATAGGCGGGGTTCTGTTCTTTGACTGCATAAAAATCATCGATCCCTTGCTGCACATTTGTGTCGATTTTCGTAAACGCGTCATTCTTGCTGGTGCGATACCAGATGTTTCCCACGTTCTCTCCGATGCCCAGCTCACTCAGGCCGAAGTCCATACCGATAGTCGTCACATTCAGGAGCAGGTGGCCGCCGTTGTAGGTCAGATGACCCTGTTCCCCGATGTACTGCTGCGCATGGATCTCCAGCTCGCTGCCCGGGTTCATGGTAGTGGAATTGGCGATGCCGCATTCTGCATTTGTGATCTTCACCTTGCCATCGATCTGAACGCTTCCCCAGCCGATGCCCGTCTGGAAACCCTTCAGCGTGATCTCGGTATCGGAAGCAATCGTTGTTCCCGTGTCTCCACCCGAAATTCCTTTCGACGTATTGTTCCAATAGGTATTGGTGAGATCGTATTTTCCCCTTACTATCTCCTTTGCTCCATCAAAGCCGTCGCTATTTGTACTGCCCGTCACCTTGCCGTTTGCCACCAGCCTCAGATTTTTTTCACTGAGGGCTTCGACCAGCGAAGAATTATACGGGTCCGAAGTTGTATCCAGCGTCACATCTCCGTCAAAGGTCAAAAGACCCCGGTTATAGGATACCGTACCCTGAATGCATTTCTTACTATCGACCGGTCCGTTCCACTCCGGATACAGAAGTACATTTGTCACCCCGCAAGCTGCTCCCATCGTCGAGCTGCCCGCCAGTGCCAGCGGGGCCGCGAGGTTCAGCGCGAGGGCTGCGGAAAGCACCCCGGCGAGGAATTTCTTCCATCTTCGTTTCATTGCAAAAGCCTCCTTTTTTCTACCAATTTTGTTGCAGGAAAAAAGCTCCACGGTTCACTTTTAGGATACCGTGGAGCTTTGGTTTTTGCTATTAACCCGGGGTTAGTTTTTGGTTAATTCCGGGGGGCGTTTTTCTGGTACCACTCGGCCAGCCGGGCGCGGCGGGTGCGGGGGTCGCCGCCCATATCCAGCTTTGCGTACAGCTGGTTGATGTACTGCTTCACCGTGCCCTCGGAGAGGTAGAGGGCGGCGGCGATCTCCTTGTTGGTGCACCGCCCGGCCACCAGACGGGCCAGCTCCCGGTCGCGGTCGGTCAGGGGCAGCTCCGGCGCGGGGGCGGGCAGGCCCAGCCGGGCGGCAAAGGCCCGGCCTGCGGGCAGAATGCGGGCCACGAAGGGCCCCAGACGCGGCTCACAGGCGGCCCAGTCCTCCCCTTCCAGCAGGGGGGACAGAGCGGGATACTGCTCCACAAAGAGCACCCAGAAATCGTCCTGCACAGCGTCCAGCAAAGCCGCTGCCAGCGTGGCCCGGGCCTCGGCCTGCTGGCCAAAGCGCAGCTGCGCCGCCGCCAGCTGGATGCGGGCCTGCAGGCCCACCAGACCGTAGTGCATGGCCTCGCACCGGCGCAGCAGGCCCTCGCTGTGGGCGATCACCTTCACGTACTCCCCCTGCGCCAGCCAGACCTGCTGCCCGATGAGGGACATCATGGGGCGGCAGGGCCCAAAGAAGCTCACCTCGGCCAGCTTGTGCTCCCGGAACAGCTCCGGGGCCTGCTCCGGCCTGCCCTGCAAAGCGTAGAAATAGGCGGCGATGCTTTCCAGCAGATGCACCTGCACCCCGTCGTGCTTTTGCAGCAGGGCGGCGCGCTTGGCGGCAAAATCGTACCCCTCTTTCCCCTTGCCGCACAGGGCCAGCCGCAGGGCCAAAAAGTCGCAGCAGAGGGTCATGTTCTCCTGCCCGGCGGCGTCGGCCCGGGCCCGCTCCAGCAGCACGGCGGCTTTCTCCCACGCCCCCTGCAGGTAGGCGGCCTCCGCGTCCATCAAAAGCTCGGCCCCCCGGCCGTGGCCGTTGGTGATCTTATAGTAATGGGGCATACACTCGTACATTTCGGCCAGTTCTTTGCCCAGCTCCCCGGGGGCGCGGTAGTACATCATCAGCACCGAGGGGGAGCCGAAGGTCCAGCTGCCGCTGTTGCGCAGGGTGACGGCGGGGCGGCTCATCTGGCGGCTGGCGCTGCGGTGGAGGCGGCTCATCTGGGTGATGTCGTTGTAGAACAAGAAGCTCTGGATGAGGTCGCACTCCCCCAGCAGGTTGCCCCGCTCGGCGGCGGGCCACTCGGGGTGTTGGGCCACGGCGGCTTCCAGCAGGGCTTTCAGCTCCATCATTTTGGGGATCTGCTGCCAGGTGAACATCCGGCGCATCAGCACCAGAATGGCCAGCGGGTGGCGCTGCAGCGCTTCCACCGGGCAGCGGTCCAGCCGCTGCAGCAGCTCGGCGGGGCTGAGGGAGGCAAGCAGATCCCCCGCGTCCGCCTCGATGACGGCAAGGGCTGCGTCGCGGTCGCCGCAGTGCTCAAAGGCCTGCAAAGCGTGGAGGTACTGGGCTTTTTGGGCATACCAGCGGCCATACCGCTGCCAGACCTCCGTTTGCCGGGCGGCGGGCAGCTGGGCAAAGAGCCGCTCGGCGCACTCTTTCATCATGTGGTGGAAGCGGAAGCTCACCCCGTCCGGCAGGCGGGTGACAAAGGCGTTTTGCTGGGTGAGGGCCCGCAGCACCTCCTCCGCGTCGGGCAGGGCGGTGACAGCCCGGGCCATCTCCACCGTGAACTCATCGGCCAGCCCCATCACAGCGAGGAAGCCCCGGGTCTTCTCGGGCAGGGACTCCAGCATGGCGGCGGTGAACATGGCGTAGATGTCCGGTCCCGGCTGCAGCAGGCTCCCCCGCTCGGCCAGGGCATGGAGGTTCAGGTAGACGGCGGAGAACCACCCCTCGCAGGAGCGCAGCAGGCTCTCGGCCTGGGCGGCGGTGATCTCCACGCCGCAGCGGTGGGTGTAGGCCAGCAGCTCCTCCCGGTTCAGGCGGAGGCCGTCGGCCTCGATGCGGTGGAGCCGCCGCCCCAGCCGCACCACCTGCTCCCCGGGCAGAAAGCGGTTGCGGCTGGCCACGATAAGGTGGACGTTCTCGGGCAGGCGGTAGGCCAGCCGACACAAAAACTGCGCCACCCGTTCGTCCCCCAGCAGGTGGAAATCGTCCAGAAAAAGATAGTAGGGCGTTTTGCCGCCCAGCGCGGCACACAGGTCCTCCAGCAGCAAGGCCGCGCCGCTGGCGTCGGCGGGGCAGTCGTAGCCCTCCAGCACCGTCAGCCCGGCGGCGGCAAAGGCCTTCTGCACGCTTTTCCAGAAGATGGAGCGGTTATCCGAGTAAATGCTGGCTTGCAGCGCCACGGCCCCCGCCTTGGCCTGCTCTGCCAAGAACCAGCGCACCGCCGTCGTTTTACCGTAGCCCATGGGGGCCACCACCGCCGTGAGCGCACAGGACGCTATGGGCCGCAGCGTCTCCCGCATTCGGTCCGAGATGTAGATGATGTTCAGGTTCTGCCTGTTTCTGGCCATGCGCGTTCCCCTTTTCCTTATACTAAGGCTATTGTAGCACATTTGCGGCGAAGAGAAAAGTGCGGCAGAGGTGCAAAAAAGCAGGCAGAGCCTTCGCCTTTGCGAAAAGTTCTGCCTGCGTTCTTTTTATAAATTGGGATTCTTGGGAGCGGCGGTTTCGGCTTAGTACATGCCGCCCTTCCAAACCACACTTTTGGAGCCGGATCACGAATATCGGGAAACGTAGACTTTTGTAGAATTATCAAGGCCACAAGCAGCTTTTCCCAGATTCTCCGTTTTTGCATAATCCACGCTTTTCTACGCAAATCTACGCCACTTACCGGGTGATTGGCGTAAGTTTTGGCGTAAGTTTCGGCGTAAGCAATTCCGCTTCATGCGTCGAAAATCACAGGTTGCCGGCGATCTGTTCAAAGGCTCTTTCAACCGATTCAAAGCTGCTGTGCGTGTAGACATCCAGCGTCACACTGGCATTGGAGTGTCCCATCAGGTATTGCAGGCTTTTTACATCCAGCCCGGCCTGCTGAACATTGGTGCAGAAGGTGTGTCGCAGCACATGAGGTGTAATGCGCGGAACAGGTTTGCTGTACGCCTTCTCAAACTTTCCCTGCACGCCACGCATATAGTTTTCCAAGTGCATTGCCACCTTCGGCATTCCGGACTTGTCCAGAAAGAGGAATCCGCTGCAACCATCCACCAACGCTTCCACTTTCGTGGACGCTCTGGCATTTACCACACGCAACAGCGCTGCTCGAACAGTATCCGTCATGGGAACATTGCGGATGCCGCTTTTGGTTTTCGGCGGTGTGACAAAGTAGGGCTTCTCAGCCGTCCGGCAAAGCTGCCGCCGCACATGGATGCAGTGCCGTTCAAAGTCGATATCTGCTCGTGTCAGGCCATACAACTCGCTCACACGCAAACCGGTTCCCATAAGAATGACGATATCATCATAATAGTTGCCGCCATAGTCTTGAACGAATTGCAGATATTTCTCCTGCTGCTCTCTGGTCAGTGCATTGCGCACATAAGCGTCCTTCGGCACAACATCCGACAGCTTGAACTTGAATGGATTCTTGCGGATGATGTCATCCTCCACCGCCATCTCAAACGCCGGTCTGACAACGCTTTGCAGGATTCCTATGGTGTTTTGCTTGAAACCGCTGTCATGCAGAAACACGAACCAGCCTTTCGCATCGGACAATTTTACCGTTTTGATGGCTTTTTGCCCGAAAGGGTCAGCATGAATCCGCTTGACCGCTGTGTTGTACGACCGAAGTGAATTGGGTTTCAACCCACGTTTCAGGTTCATATAGCGGTCAACCAGATCAGCCACCGTCATCTCTCCGGCGGCGTAGTCGATGCCGTCTGCCAGATCGCGCCACAGTTCTTCCTCTTTTTTCCGCAGCTCTGTCAGGGATTTAGCGTAAATACAACGCCGTTTCTTGTGGATATCGGTATAACGATAGTCGTAGGTGCCGTTTGCTCTCTGGCTTTCGCCATCCTTCAAAACACGGCCCTTGCTATCTTTGCGCTTTTCAGACATTTAGAAACTCCTTTCTGTGAAAAGCGCATCTATAAGGTCAGTGTCAGTATAACACATCAACCATGCGATTTCCACCCGCAGCGAATGAGAAAAGGACGGTTTCACATTTGCAGCCTTTGGCAGCCTCTCAAATAGAATATGCTTGCTCGACAAAGCAATCGAACAGGCGTCGTTTGATCAGACGCTTGTTTCCCACCCAGAGGACGAATTTGCATTTATCTTCATTCGTGATTTCACGCAGCTTGTTGATGCCAATGCCGGAGTAAGCCGCAGCTTCTTCCAGCGTCAAATTGCTCTTTTCCCAAATCGGGACATCCTTCATAGGCAGACCTCCAATTCCTTGTAACCGAACGCCTGTAACCGGGCAGGAAAACTCTCTTTTTCTGCACACAGGGCATCCGGTGGGCTTTATACTTTTTCTTATCTTTTTAAGGTTACATGGTTACAGAAAGCGGAAAACGCAGCAGTTATGCGGCTTTTGCGCTGTAACTGGGGTGTAACCGAATCTGTAACCAGACGTGTAACCTGTGTCCATCAGAAGGGAAAGCCAATCTGCTGGGCTTCCGCATCCGTTATTTCGGAGAAATCTTCAGCCCCGGTTTCGGGGCTGGTTACGCGCTCCCAGCCTTTCTGAACGCCGTACTTCGGGTAACGCTTAGCGGTCTTGTGAGCCTGCCAGCCTTGGATATCGCCGCGCGAAATTCCGGTGTTCATGATCTCGCAGATAGCACGGGTCTCCCACTCTGCCGGGATATTGGTGTTGCCCAGTGCTTCCGCGTAAAGCTGCTTGGAACACACCCGGTCACCCGTGTAGTCCTCCAGAAAGGCGTAGATCATGCCAGCCTGCGCATCCTCCTGCATGAAGTCCTGTTGGTGAGCTTGCAGCATTTCCTGCATAGCGGGGCTGAACGCCAGCTTGTAGTTGCCTCTGTTGTAGATGGTCATAGCTTCTGCCCAGAGCTGGTCGATATAGGTGCGAGATTCCTCCTCATTGTCCAGAATGTGGACTTCGGCCAGTTCCGCATCCACCGGAACAGGAATGAAGCGGCGGTTGCCTGTGCGGTCACGGGGCAAAAAATCCTGCCGGTTGGTCGTGCCAGCAAAGACGCACTGGCGCAGACGGTCGGCAGGATGGGTCTCGTAGGGGATTTTATAGGTTTCCTTCTGCTTGCTGAGAAAGCTCTTGATCTCCTCGATGCTCTTGGCATTGGCGGTGGCGATCATCTCCGACATTTCGATGATCCAGTGGCCTTGCAGCTTTCGGTACACGTTGTCATCGTCCAGCCGCCGCAGGTCATCCGAAAACCATTCATCCTTGACTGCCAGCAACCGGAAGAAGGTGGACTTTCCCGCACCTTGCCCGCCCACCAGACAGAGCATAGTTTCAAATTTACATCCCGGCTGGAACACCCGCTTGATGGCTCCCAGCAGGAAGATCCTCATGGCTTCGCAAGTGTACTCGTCCTCCGCAGCACCGAGGAAGTGGTGCAGGACGTGGGCTATCCGCTCTGTTCCATCCCATTTCAGACTGTTCAGATAGTCCCGGATGGGATGATAGCGGTTCTCGTTGGCAACGATGCGGATGGCGGATTCAATTTTCTTCTCGCTGGAAATGCCGTATTTCTCCATCCGGCGCAGAATATACTTCATGTCGGTGTCGTTCAGCGTCTTGCCAGATCTCGGCCAGCCCACGGGTTTTACAATGTCAATGCGCTCGCTCAACAGGTTCAGCCGGATGGCATCAGCCAGCACATGATCATTCTGCAAAATCGTGATGCAGTTTTGGATCGTCCGCTGGATCTCTCCGTTGGAGTGCTTGGTCAGCATTTCTTTTACGTCCGTAACGGTGTGGGGAGTGCGTTCTTCGTCGACTTCTTTGTTCAATAAACATCACCTCGTGTTTCTGTTTTTTCAGCAGTGGGCGGCGCAGATGGCTTACGCTGGGTCTGTTCTGCCTTCAAGCGGTTCAGCAGTTGCAGAACGGAATCCCGTGCTTTCTCCTTGACCTGCTCCTTGCCCTTCTGTCGGACTTCCGGCTTTAGCAGCTTTTCCTGCAGACGTGCAGCGGTGGATTGCATGGTCTTGAGGAACTTGTCCAGCACGGTATCCAGATGTTTGGCAGTGTACTCCCGTGTAACCTTGGGAGCCTTTCTCTCTGGCGACAGCACCCACTTCTTCGTGTCTTCGATCATCCGCATATCTTCTTTGCGGGTCTCCATTCGAACAGCATCTGTCACGACCTCCACTGCCTTGTCGTAGGCCGTTGCTGAAACATCTTCCAGCAGGGTCTCCATATCCGAAACTTTCAGGGTCAGTTCGTCCAGCTTGCTCTGCTGGGCAGCAAGCTGCTCCTTCTGCTTGGCAAGGATATAGTCCTGCTTTTCAAGATATTGCCGGTTACCGTACTCTGCTTCTTCCTCCAATTCCAGCCCGTGCCGCTTGGCAATCTCAAACAGCATCTTCCGGCAGGCAGCATCAAAGGTGATTTTGCGGTTGCTGCGGCGGCTGAGGGGCTTGCCCTGGTCAGGCAGCTCAAAACCCAACGCTTCCAGCGCCTTTTCCTGCTGGGGAGCTACCTCTCCATGCTTGTTCTCGCAGTCGAACACATGGCGCTCGTGGATGTGAGGCGTACTTTCGTCCAGATGCAGTGCCCAGTCCAGTACATGAACATGGTCTCCGAACCTCGCCTTGAACTCCTCAATGAATTCGGTCACGACCGCCAGAAGAACTTCGCCCGAAGCATGGTCGTCCTTTGTTCCCAGCTGATAGATGGTTTCTT
>OGXC01002247.1_pt1 | contig 13392 bp, 8 predicted proteins | sample 1576201 | NCBI WGS metagenome assembly OGXC01 (sample SAMEA3541562, study PRJEB24748) | human gut metagenome | biome: human gut; feature: human-associated habitat; material: faeces | place: China | collected 2012 | reverse complement strand
CTAGCATCCGAGTCGGGGGGGGGACCTTTCTGCGTGGGGGCTATGGCAACCCTACGTTACGAGCCATGTCCCCAATTCATAAATGTTTCGCAAAGGGCACTCCACATTTGTTGGCAGTTCTCTGCAATGAGCCACGCTATTCATAAGATTGTCAGCAAAAACGCTGCAAATCCTATGATCAATTTTCTGTTTTCATTCGTCGTTTCGCCTCATACATTTTGGCATCGGCCTCCCGGACCATATCGTCCATGGAACGAGGCATATTATGGGTCAGTACGGAATATCCCATGGCTACAGTAATGGGATGCTCGGAACCGTCCGGAAGCTTCAGAACTCCCAGAGACGCTTCGAAATCTCTTTGCAGCTTGAGAAATTCTTTTTCAGAATCGGTTGCGGTCGACAGAAATACGAACTCATCCCCGCCGATTCGGTAACATTTTCCTAAGGAACCGAGATGTGCCGACAGAGTATCCGCTACCCGGCGGATCATTTCATCACCGCTTTGGTGACCGTAGGTGTCGTTCACATATTTGAGGCTATTCACATCGTACAGTGCCAGCAACACATGAAAATTATGGGATGCGTCCAGTCTTTTCAATTCTTCCATATAGGAAGTACGGTTCAGCAGGTCGGTCAGACCGTCGCGATAAGCCAGGCGGCTGAGCAGCTGCATGCGAACACCTTCCTGATAGTTGGTCATGAGGCGCAGGGTAACCTGGACTGCTTCCATGATCAGGAACATAAGTACACCGATCCGTGTGAAGAAGCTGGTCTCGGGAGCACTGCCGAACCATAGCAGCAGGATATCCAGTAGAACGCCAAAGCACAGACACAGAATTCCAAGGTTATGATATAGATTGTGCTTCAGATGCTGCCTTTGATTCTGATAAAACCCCTTGCCGATGGCATAGATAACAAGTGCGATCAGAATGCCAAAAGTAATATGGGTCAGACGAAGACTTTCATGGAAGTCCTTGAGACCGGTCAGATTCAGGCAGAAACGTATACTGAAATCCATGACACTGATCAGGCATGCTGCCTGTACCATCACAGGGGAGTACTCTGTATACATTTTGCCAAGGTACAGAAACAGTGGAATGGTGATCAGCATCATAAAAAGTTCCGCAATTGTATGATAAATATGGCTGTTACGCAGGATCAGCTGCAGCATACGGTTATCTGCCAACATAAAGATACCGGTATTCAGAGCAAATAATCCCAGATAAAGCATCTCACTGCCGATGATGTGCTTCTTGTGTAATGGCAGATAAAACAGGATAAATGCCAGACCAAGATGGGCGATCAGGAAGCTGATGCCGAATCCGGGTGCCTTGTCGCGGATGCGGCTTATCAGGATATCTTCACTACGTCCCAGGTACATATGATTGATCTTGCCACTGCCGTCTCCGTAAGGATTATCGATCACCAGGGTGAGCGTGCACCCGGAATCTTCCCGGTAGATCGGCAGAGAGACATAAGAGGCTCCCGGTGTCTTGCCGAAGAAAACTCTCTCCGGCTGCATGGTCTCATAGATCAGCCGGTCGTCTATCAGGATCGTCACATTGGAACTTTTATAAAAAAAGAAAAGTGCCATGTCGTGAGTCAGCGCAGGAAGCTTCTTGGTCACTGTGCAGGTGCCGCTGATATGGGAAAAATCAACGGGGCTTCCATCGGAGGTGGTCCAGCCTTCTGAAAAGTCAATATAATCCGATATTGCCGGCTCACGGTTCTGCCTGGGCAGACTGTAGTACAGTACCGTAAAAATCACAGAACACATGATCAGGAAAAACAGTCCACGTGTAATGGAATATGAAGTTTTGTGATTGTTCGTGTTAGTATTCATATGAATTATATTATAGTAATCAGGTACCATAAAAGTCAATGTCTGTGTTGGTCAGATCAATGACTAAAGATAAAAAAAGTTGCAATGGGTGAAAAAGTATGCTATTGTGATTTTGTTGCCGCTTTAGTGCGGTAAAGATTTACTCTGGAGAGTCCTTCCACGGAAAGCAATTATCATATTTCCGTATAGAAGGCGCCGAAGGTGTACGGCAGTAAAGCTGCCAATCTCTCAGGCAAAAGGACAGAGCATCTATATGCTTATTCCCATTCTCTTCGGAAGAAATCAATCTACGATAGGACGTCACAAGAGGTGACGGAAGGAGAGGGAATATGTTAGACATGATTAGTAACTTTCTGACCACAGTGGATGATTTCGTCTGGGGCATCCCCCTGATCGTCCTCATTCTGGCTACGGGCCTTTTTCTCACAGCCAGACTTCGTTTTTTGCAGATCACGAAGCTTCCCCATGCAATCAAACACTTAATTGCCAATGAAAAGTCGGGCGAAGACGGCGAAGTATCCAGTTTCGCGGCACTGTGTACGGCATTGTCCGCTACCATCGGAACCGGTAATATCGTTGGTGTGGCAACGGCTATTGTAGCAGGCGGTCCCGGAGCTTTGTTCTGGATGTGGATCGCTGCGCTGGTAGGTACGGCTACAAAGTATTCCGAGTGCCTGCTGGCGGTGAAATATCGTGTGGTAGCAGAGGATGGACACATTATCGGCGGCCCCTTCTACTATATCGAAAACGGTATGGGCAAGAGCTGGAAATGGCTGGCGAAGATCTTCGCTTTTATGGGTGTATGCGTAGGATTGTTCGGTATCGGAACCTTTACCCAGATCAACGGTATCACCAGTGCGGTACATAATTTCTTCGATGCAAATAATGCACATACCGTACAGCTCTTCGGCATGGACTATTCCTGGAGCGTGGTGATCTCCGGAATCCTTTTGACCATCTGCGTGGCACTGGTTGTTATCGGTGGATTAAAGCGTATCTCCACCGTGGCACAGGTCATCGTTCCTTTTATGGCAGTGACTTATGTAGTAGCCTGTCTGTTAGTATTGATCTTTAATGTAACTGCCATTCCGGCAGCTATCGTAACCATTGTACAGAGTGCGTTTGGTATGCGTGCCGTAGCCGGCGGTGCTTTGGGAGCGGTTATCATGGCAATGCAGAAGGGTATTGCGAGAGGTATTTTCTCCAACGAAGCCGGTATCGGTAGTGCACCGATCGCAGCGGCTGCAGCGCAGAACGACTCTCCTGCCAAACAGGGTCTGATCTCAATGATGGGTACCATCATTGATACTCTGATCATTTGTACCATGACCGGTCTTACGATCGTAATTACCGATTCCTGGAACGTAGGTCTGGACGGCGTGGATGTTACCACCAGAGCTTTCCAGCAGGGGCTGCCTTTTAACAGCTCTATTGCATCCTTTATCCTGATGGTATGCCTGGTATTCTTTGCATTTACCACGATCCTCGGTTGGGATTACTACAGCGAGAGATGCCTGGAATACCTGATCGGTCAGAAGCCGAAGGCAATCAAAGTATACCGTTGGATCTACATTGCCTGCGTATTCATCGGACCCTACATGACTGTTAAGGCAGTATGGACCATCGCAGATATCTTCAACGGTCTGATGGCGATCCCGAACCTGATCGCACTGTTGGCATTAAATGGTGTTGTGGTGGCTGAGACCAAGAAATACCTTGACAATGCCAAGAAAAAGTTTTAAAAAAGTTCTGTAGCCCTATCACGCGGGAAAATCTATATTTTTCTCGGAAGTATAGAAGTGAGGAACTATATGAAAGATCTTACAAAGGGCAGACCGTCAGTTTTGATACTGACGTTTGCCCTTCCTATTTTTTTGGCCAATTTATTGCAACTTACTTACAGTCTGGCAGATACCCGCATCGTAGGTACTTTTCTGGGAGATAATGCCCTGGCGGCAGTGGGGGCCACGACGACGCTGAGCAATCTGATCGTACAATTCCTGATGGGAATGTGCAATGGCTTTGCTATTATTTCGGCACAGTGCTTCGGAGCGAAGGATATGGACAGATTGCGCAGATCCTTGGGCAATTCTCTGGTGCTTGGCCTATTGGCAGCTGTGGTACTGACGATAGGAGGGCTTGTATTTTTGCAGCCGATCCTCAGATTTCTGAATGTGCCGGAAAATCTGCTGAACACAGCAACACAGTATGTATCCGTGATCATAGCGGGACTTGTTGTTACATTACTATATGATGTATTAGCGGCGACCCTAAGAGCGATCGGAGATACCGTGACCCCGCTGATCGTGCTGGCGGTGTCGGTGGTGCTGAATATCGGAGGAGATCTGCTTCTGATCGTGGTGCTGCATATGGGAGTGCTGGGTGCCGCAGTTGCTACTGTGCTGTCGCAGCTGATCGCTGTGGTGGTGTGTGCGGTCTATCTGTGGGAAAAGTATGAAATTCTGCGGATACGTGTGGATGATCTGAAGCTGCAGGATGCCGGAATGCTCCGCAATATGTTAAGCTCCGGTCTTTCCATGGGATTCATGAGCTCGCTGGTCAATATCGGTACATTGACATTGCAGACCTCCATCAATAAGCTGGGACAGAATATTATCATTGCCCATACGGCAGCCCGCAAGATCTCCGAGATCTTCATGATCATGTTCAGCGTCTTCGGTCAGACAATGGCGACCTATTGCGGACAAAATCTGGGAGCGGGCAAAATCGAACGGATCCGCAGAGGAATCCTGTTGGCAACCGGTTATACCTGCATCTGGTGTACGCTTAATATTGTGACTGCTTATACCATCGGTGACTGGCTGGTATGGCTGGTCACCGGCAGCAAAACTCCGGAAGTGATCTACAATGCCACATTATATCTGAAGGTAGATACACTGTTCTATTATGTGACAGCGGTAATCTGTATTGTGAGAAACTCCATGCAGGGACTGGGAGAGCGGATCGTACCGCTGATCTCCAGCTCACTGGAAATGATAGGGAAAATTGTGATTGCGGCGACGCTGGTTCCCATGTTCGGATACCCGGGTGTCATCGCAGCGGAGCCTATTGTGTGGTTTATTATGATCATTCCGCTATTGATAAAGATACTGCGTATGCCGGTCTGGAAGCAGAAAACTTAACTGTTTCGTAAACAAAAGAGATATTTTCACTTAACGTTAAGGAAAAATGACCAAATTTAACAATAAAATACTTGTAATTTTGTCGAATTGTATTACTATATGGAAAATGTTACAATGAATTTACCGAGAAAATACTTAAACGTTTTCGAGATGGACCGAATGTGATAAAGTCTTTTACAGAAAGGCAGATGTGGTAAGTATGAAGAAGACAGAGAATAAGAAAACGAAAGTAAAAGGGAACAAAAAGCCATTTTTCACAATTTCGAAAAAGATACTGGCGTTGAGCCTTCTGCCGATGATCATTGTATGTGCACTGGTGGCTACGGTGGGGGCCAAAGCATTAGAGACCGGAATTGAGAAACAGATTGAGCAGTCTCTGCAGATCGTTGGTGTCAGTGTGGATGAAACCTACACGAATCTGTATGAAGGCGATTACACCAGAGATAAGGGAGGCAAGGTGCGCAAGGGCGGCACATCCATTTCCGGGGAGACACAGTTGATCGATGGATTGCAGGAGAAGACAGGCTTCCAGGTGTCTTTTTTGTATGGAAATATGCGTCTGATCACGACATTGACCAAGCCGGAAGGAGGACGTATTAACGGTACGGCGCTGGAAGACGATGTCTATGCACAGATTCAGACTGGGGAGGCTTTGTTCCTGACGGACTGCAACATTTCCGAAGTAGATTATTATGTATATTATCAGCCGTTGATCAATTCTGATGGCTCTGTGATCGGTGCCATCGAAGTGGCGACGCCGATGCAGAATGTCAAGGATACAATCTCGATGCAGGTGAAGGATATTATTCTGATTGCTGTGGCATGTGTTCTTGTGGCGGCAACGCTGGTAAGCGTATTATCCCGTAGCATGGTGAAGACCATGAAGAAGACGAAGCATTTCCTAGGCAGGATCGTGAACGGAGAACTGGATGCAGAACCGGATGAAAAACAGTGCCGTAAAAAGGATGAACTTGGGGATGTATATCGTATTTCTGTAAAACTGCAAAAAACTCTCCGTTCGATCGTAACAGAGATCAAGGATTCCGCGGATGATCTGACAGCATCTTCCAACAAACTGATCAAGATGGCACAGGATACCCAGGAATCTGTGAATGATGTATACCATGCTGTCGGCGAGATATCAGACGGCGCAAGGAATCAGGCCAATGAGACAACGGATGCTAATGAAAATGTAGTGCGTATCGGCGAGCAGATCGAATATATATCTGAGGAAGTAAAATCTCTGACGGATTATGCCGGTAGGATGGCAGAAGCGGAGAAAGCTTCCGAAGAGATCATGAAGGAACTGAACGGCTCCAACGAGAGCACCAAGGAATCTGTCCTGCGGGTAGCGGAACAGATTACGGATATGAACGGAGCAATTCAGAATATCACCAAGGCAGTATCCATGATTCAGGATATTGCGGACGAGACAGATCTGCTGTCACTGAATGCCAGCATTGAAGCAGCCAGAGCCGGAGAAGCGGGAAGAGGCTTCGCAGTGGTAGCAGAGCAGATCAGTAAGCTGGCTGACCAGTCTAAGCGCTCCGCAACCGAGATCGAGCAGATCATCCAAAATATCATGGAGTCTTCCGGCAGAATGGTGGAGATCATGGGTGAAGTGGAAGCCAACATGAATCACCAGCAGAGCAAGTTAGAGGAGACCGGTGTGAAGACTGCGGCAGTAGCGGATGGTGTGGAGAATTCCCTGCAGCATATTGACGGTATCCGGGAGAAGATGGATGTCTTAGGACAGTCCGGAAGTGCGATCCGTGATGTAGTGGAAGGATTGTCGGCAATCTCCGAACAGAATGCAGCATCCGCAGACAGTACCATGCAGGCGGCTCATGGCATGAGTGATACCATGACAGAACTGATGAATTCTTCTGAGAACCTGTTGGCATTAGCGGATAAGCTGGAAAAGGTACTGGATGTTTTCAAGGTATAAAGAGGGTGCTGGGAGCTGTCCGGCAGGGAGATAACATATAAATGACAGAAAATGCAGTCCGTTTTTCATAGAAAACCGGACTGCATTTTCGTGTGCTTTATTGACGGGGATACCATCATGAATTACAATATAAGGAGTGTAAGGAATTACATTATGAATATATCATACGGGATAGAAGGAGAATGCAAATGAAAGAGATGGAACGAAGTAACCGGGTGGCCATGATAGCACATGGTGTGATCAATGCATGTATGCTTTTCATTAGCGTGATCGGATTCGTTGAGCACACAGTATCGGCTCCGGTATTGGTAGCGCTAATGCTTCTTGGAATCATACCGGTTTTGGCAGAATTTATTTGTTGGAAGAGGGATCATGCAACCAAAACTATAAAACATCTGTCACTGATCGGATTTGCGCTGTTTTATACGGTGCTGCTTTTTACGGCACAGTGCAATATGGTGTATGCATTTGTAATTCCCATGATGTTTGCAGTCATGCCTTATCATGATGTCAAGGCATTTGCACTTATTAATGTGGGGACGGTGGTAGAGAATATCCTGGTGGTGCTCCTGGGAGCCACACAAGGGGGATTTGGCTATCTGGGGCAGGACGCAGGATTTATACAGATTTCGGTAATGATTCTGCTGTGCATTACATCCATCTATGCTACCATATCCAACCAGAAGAACACCGATGAAAATATAGAGAGCATTACAGCTGCGCAGGACCGCGCGGAAGCAACCTTGCGTGAAGTCATGGAAATGAGCAGCAGGATGGAGACTTCTGTGGCTGATATCACAGCGGAATTGAATAAACTGGAAACTGCTTTTGACAGTACCAAAACAGCCATGGAGGAGGTGTCTGCAGGTTCCGGGGAGTCTGCAGCGGCGATTCAGCAGCAGACGTCCCAGACGGAGGCTATTCAGGAAAAAGTAAATACTGTGGGTGAAGTGGCAGAGACGATCGGAAGCAATATGGAACATACGATAGAAATACTGGATGCCGGAAAAGAAGAGATGACAGGTCTGAAGGAGCAGGCAGAGGATTCTGCAAGAAACAGTGAACTGGCGGCACAGAAGCTGGAAACGCTGGATCATTATATGCAGGAGATGCATTCCATCGTGGAAATCATCAGCAAAATAGCGAATCATGCCGTTTGAATATTATTTTTACGTGGAGCTGGTGGGCGACCCCACCGCCGACGAGACCGCCGCGCTGCTGCGTGAGCTTGACCGCACCTGCCGTACCGTGCGGCTGTTAGGAGTGTATACCAAATGAGTGAATTTATCGGAACCAAGCTGACCATGAATCTGGGCGAGCGCAGCTATGACATCATCGTCAAGAGCGGCTCGCTGGAAAACCTGTACCAGTTCGCCCGGCTGGACCGCCGTGTGGCCGTTGTGACCGACAGTGGTGTTCCCGCACAGTACGCCCAGATGGTGGCCGACCAGTGCAAGGATGCCCACATCATCACGGTGCCCCAGGGCGAAGCCAGCAAGAGCTTTAAAATTCTGGAATCCGTCCTCAAGCAGATGCTGGAATTCGGCATGGGCCGCGGCGACCTGGTGATCGCCGTGGGCGGCGGCGTGGTGGGCGATCTGGCCGGTTTTGCCGCTTCCATCTACATGCGGGGCATCGACTTCATCAACTGCCCCACCACCACCCTTTCCATGATCGATTCCTCCATCGGCGGCAAGACCGCCGTGGATCTGGGCGATACCAAAAACATTGTGGGCGCTTTCTGGCAACCCAAGCTCGTCATCGTGGATCCGGACACCCTTGCCACCCTGCCCCGCCGCCACTTCATCAACGGTCTGGCAGAAGCCGTCAAGGCAAGCCTGCTGGCAGACCCCGAGCTGTTCGCGATCTTTGAAAACGGCGACGTGGATGCCCAGATCGGCGAGATCATCTGCCGCAGCCTGCGGTTCAAGAAGAACATCGTGGAGCAGGACGAGACTGAGCAGGGCATGCGCAAGGCCCTGAACTTCGGCCACACCATCGGCCACGGCATCGAGGCCGTCAAGGGCATCAAGGGCCGCCGCACCGTGGGCCTTTACCACGGCGAGTGCGTGGCGCTGGGCATGCTGCCCATGATCGAATCCAAGGCACTGCAGAAGCGGGTGCGCGCGGTGTACCGCCGCCTCGGCCTGCCCACCCGCACTACTTACGATAAGGAAAAGGTGCTGGCTGAAATGCTGCACGACAAAAAGGCACAGAGCGGCCAGATCACCATTATCAAGGTGCCGGGTCTGGGCTGCTGGCGCGCCGAGACCATCCCGGTGGAGGGCCTGCGTCCCCTGCTGGGCATTGAGGAGTAAGCCATGAAAAATACATTCGGCAGCGACCTTTCGCTGACCATTTTCGGCGAGAGCCATGGCCGCGCCATCGGCGCGGTGCTGGACGGCATGGCCGCAGGCCTGCCGGTGGATGAGACTTTTCTTGCCGCCTGCATGGACAAGCGCCGCGCCCGGGGCGACGGCCTGTCCACCCCCCGGGTGGAGGCAGATGCCGTGCAGCTGCTGTCCGGCGTGATGAATGGCCGCACCACCGGCACCGCCATTGCCCTGATGATCGAAAATACCAACACCCGCAGCGGCGATTACGCCAAGACCGCAGACCTTTTGCGCCCCGGCCATGCAGACTACACCGCCTACGCCAAGTACCACGGCTTTCAGGATGCCCGCGGCGGCGGGCACTTCTCCGGCCGGGTGACGGCCGCCCTTGTGGCGGGCGGTGCCATTGTGCTGAGCGCACTGCACCGTGCGGGCATCGACATCACCACCCATATCGCAGAGTGCTCCGGCATTGCGGACACCCGCTTTGCGCTGGACGATGCCGCACAGCTCTCTGCACAGGTGGAAGCCCTTGCCAGCAAGCCCGAGGGCTTTGCGGTGCTGGATGAAACCGTAGAAGAACCCATGAAAGCCGCCATCCGTGCCGCCGGTGCGGAGGGCGACAGCGTGGGCGGGATGCTGGAAACCGCAATCCTCGGCCTGCCGGCCGGCATCGGTGAGCCCTATTTCGACAGCGTGGAAAGCGAGATCGCACATCTGGTGTTCTCCGTCCCCGCCGTCAAGGGCATCGAGTTCGGCACCGGCTTCGGCTTTGCCGGGATGCGCGGCTCCGAAGCAAACGACGCTTTCCGCATGACACCGGAGGGTGCGGTGGTGACCGCCACCAACCACAATGCGGGCATCAACGGCGGCATCGCCAACGGGATGCCGGTGGTGTTCCGCACCGTGGTCAAACCCACACCCAGCATCTACAAGCAGCAGGATACAGTAGACTATCTTGCCAAAAAGGACGCGCAGCTGTCCATTCAGGGCCGTCACGATCCCTGCATCGTGCCCAGAGCCGCCATCGTGCAGACCTGCGCTGCCGCACTGGCTGTGGGCGACCTGCTCACGGCACGCTACAGCGCGGCATGGATGACCCACCCCACCAGCTTCCGGAAGGAGGACGAGTAAAATGGAATACGGACTCATCGGCGCAAAACTCGGCCACTCCTACTCCAAGATCATTCACGAGATGCTCTGCGGCTACCACTACGACCTGTGCCCTCTGCCCACCGAGGAAGAGGCCCGGGCCTTTCTGGCAAAGCGGCAGTTCAAGGCCATCAATGTGACCATCCCCTATAAAAAGCTGGTGATGGAATACTGCTCCTACATCGACCCACGGGCCAAGGCCATCGGGGCGGTGAACACGGTGGTGAACAAAAACGGCCTGCTCTACGGCTATAACACCGATTATATGGGCTTTGCCCACCTGTGCGACGCCCACGGCGTGAATTTTGCAGGCAAAACGGTGGTTATTCTGGGCACCGGCGGCACCCACAACACCACCAGCGCTGTGGCCCGGGACAAGGGCGCGGCAAAGGTGCTCACCGTCAGCCGCCATCCGGACCCGGAAAAGGGCGAGCTGAGCTATGCCGAGGCCGTTTCCAGCGGGGCGCAGATCGTGATCAACACCACCCCGGCGGGCATGTACCCCAATGTAGGCGTGTGCAATCTGGACGTTGCCGCCATGCCGGGCCTCGAGGCTGTAGTGGATGTGGTGTACAACCCCGACAAGACCGAGCTCATCCTCCGCGCCGAGGAGGCGGGCGTGCCGGTGGCTGTGGGCGGCCTTGAAATGCTGGTGGCGCAGGCGGTGTATGCCGCAGAATATTTTCTGGACCGCAAGTTCGAGGATGCGCCGGTTGAAATTCGGCGCATCACCGCCGCACTGCGCCGGGATATGCTGAACATTGCCCTGATCGGGATGCCCTCTTCCGGCAAGACCACCCTCGGCAGGATGCTGGCAAAGAGCCTTGGCCGTACCTTTGTGGATCTGGATGAGGAGATCGTAAAGACCGATGGCCGCAGCATCCCGGATATCTTTGCAGCCGAGGGCGAGGACGGCTTCCGCACAAAGGAAACTGCCGAAACACAGCGCTTTGGCAAAGAGGGCCGACAGCTCATTTCCTGCGGCGGCGGCATTGTAAAAAAGCCGGAGAATCTGCGCGCTCTGCACCAGAACGGTGTCATTCTGTTCATCGACCGGCCGGTGGATGCGCTGGCCGTGGGCGGCGGCAGGCCGCTTTCTTCCAGCATGGACGCACTGCGCCAGATGGAAGCACAGCGCCGTCCGCTGTATCTGGCAGCGGCAGATGCCGTCATTCCCAACAACGGCACGCTGGACGATGCCCTGCATGCCGCCATGGAGGCACTGGATGAAATTTTTGATTCTTAACGGCCCGAACCTCAACATCATGCGCTGGTCGGAGCCGGGCGTACCCGGTGAGCTGGATTATAACGCCATCATGGACTATGTGCAGGCAGGCTGCGAACAGCTGGGCATTGAGACCGACTGCTGCCAGTCCAACCACGAGGGCGACCTCGTGGACGAAATTCAGGCTGCAGCGGGCCGGGTGGACGGCATCGTGCTGAACCCTGGTGCCTACGCCCACTACAGCGTGGCCATTCTGGATGCGCTGCGCCTGTGCGGCGTACCCGCCGTGGAAGTGATGCTGCACGCCCCGGACGAGCGGGAGCCCTTCCGCAAGATGGACGTGGTATCCTTTGGCTGTCAGGGCCACTTCATCGGGGAAGGCCCGCAGGGCTACCTGCACGCCTGCATTTATCTGGCCCAGCTGCTGCGCACCGACGGCTCCAGCAAAGCGCATATCGTGATGTAAAAGGATGAACACGGGCAGCGGGCTAGCCCTCTCCGTCATCGCTGCGCGATGCCACCTCTCCCAAAGGGAGAGGCCTTGGCAGTACGGCAAAGTTTCCGGTTTTGCCAAGGGCTCCCCCTTTGGGGGAGCTGGCGCGAATGCGCCTGAGAGGGCGAGGCCGCTGCCGTAGAGGAAGCCGTCCATGAAACATGCAACTGTAAATAAAAACAATAAAATGCTTGGCACAGCGCGCACATTACGCCGTAATCTGACCCCACAGGAGCACAAGCTCTGGTATGTGTTTCTGCGTGATTATCCTGTAAAAATCTACAAGCAGCGGATCATTGAATCCTTTGTCGTTGACTTTTACTGTGCACAGGCACGGCTTGTGATCGAGCTGGACGGTTCCCAGCACTATACCGAGCAGGGCAAGGCTTATGACACCGAACGAAGTGCTGTTCTTGAACAGTATGGACTGTTGGTTCTCCGTTTTGCAAACAACGACGTGGACAACCATTTTGATGCCGTCTGCGCACAGATCCATAGTACCATTCAGCACAGGCTTCCATCTTAAAACAAACAGGAAAGGAACAAACTCCCATGATCATCTCCACCAAAAAAGGGACTCCGAAGGACGAACTGGAAAAGATCGTTGACAAATTCGAGAAGCAGGGTCTGGACGTGACCCTGATCACCGGCAAGGACTACAACGTGTTCGGTCTGGTGGGCGACACCACCAAGATCGACGAACGCGACGTGCTGGCAAACCCGTGGATCGACAACGTCACCCGCGTGTCCGCGCCCTATAAGCGTGCAAACCGCCTGTTCCACCCGGCAGATTCCGTGATCGACTGCGGCGGCGTGAAGATCGGCGGCAAGGAAAAGATCGCCGTCATGGCAGGCCCCTGCAGCATCGAGGGTGCAGAGCAGGCTCTGCGCATTGCACAGAGCGTGAAGGCCGGCGGTGCCACCCTGTTCCGCGGCGGTGCCTACAAGCCCCGCACCTCTCCCTACTCCTTCCAGGGCCTTGAGACCGAGGGCATTCTGGATATGGTAAAGGCCCGCGAGGCCACCGGCATGCCCATCGTCTCCGAGCTGATGAGCGAGGACCGCATCCCGGAGTTTGAGGAGTATGTGGACGTGGTGCAGATCGGTGCCCGCAACATGCAGAACTTCCAGCTGCTCAAGGCCGTTGGCAAGATGCACAAGCCCGTGCTGCTCAAGCGCGGCCTGTGCAACACCATCGAGGAGTGGATCATGAGCGCCGAGTACATCATGGCCGGCGGCAACGAGCAGGTCATCC
>OGXC01002229.1_pt1 | contig 13483 bp, 10 predicted proteins | sample 1576201 | NCBI WGS metagenome assembly OGXC01 (sample SAMEA3541562, study PRJEB24748) | human gut metagenome | biome: human gut; feature: human-associated habitat; material: faeces | place: China | collected 2012 | reverse complement strand
GATCCTCGATCTGTTAACCGCACCAGTCTATGAACCGTGGATAGATCTGCGCGCCTCAACACGAAGATTACCGCCAGCCTTGACGAGGCCACGGACCGCTGGGGCATCAAGGTCAACCGCGTCGAGCTGAAAAACATCGAGCCGCCGGTGGAGATCCGCCAGGCCATGGAAAAACAGATGAAGGCGGACCGCGAGAAGCGCGCCTCCATCCTGCTGGCCGAGGGCGAAAAGCAGGCTGCCATCACCCGCGCCGAGGGCGAAAAGGAGTCCGCCATCCTGCGTGCCGAGGCCGTGAAGCAGCAGCGCATCCGCGAGGCCGAGGGCGAAGCCGAAGCCCTGCTGACCGTCCAGAAGGCACAGGCCGATGCCATCCGCATGATCAACGAGGCGAACCCCAACCACAACTATCTGGCCCTGCGCAGCATGGAGGCCATGGAGAAGGTCGCTGACGGCAAGGCCACCAAGCTGATCGTGCCCAGCGACATGCAGAATCTCGCCGCAACCGTGTCCGCGATCAAGGAGATTTCCGGCGAAGTGACCGAATAAAATTTGACATTCTGTTTTCCCTGCCCGCGGTGTTCTGCCGCGGGCAGTTTTTGTGGGGACGAACGCTGGCGGCAAGGCGCGAAAGCCCCGCCCGCACTGCTCCTTTCCCGCAATTTTTTCTTGCGTTTTCCACAAAATCAGGTTATAATATAAGCAGAATAGTATGCCTTTTTGCGCATACTACATAAAATATTGTGAGGTGTATCAGTATGAAGGAACCTATGGTCATCACTATGGCGCGTGAGTACGCATCCGGCGGCAGCGAGATCGCACAGGCTGTTGCCGACAAGCTGGGTATTCCCTTATATAACAAGGAGCTGATCACCCTTGCCGCCAAAAAGAGCGGTCTGACCGAGGAGGCCATTGCCGCCAGCGAGAACCAGCGCAGCGGCAGCCTGATCTACAGCCTGTACATGATGGGCAACACGATGCCCCTGGCTGACCAGGTCTACATTTTGCAGAGCAACGTCATCAAGGAGCTGGCCGCCGAGGGCCCCTGTGTCATTCTGGGCCGCTGCGGTGACTACGTCCTGCGTGAGCGCCCCAACGTGCTGCGCACCTTCGTCTACGCGCCGCTGGAGACCCGCATCCAGTTTGCCAAGAGCCGCCCCGACGCCAAGGACATGCCGGACCGCCTGTGGGAGACCCAGCTGGCCAAGCATGACCGCGCCCGTGCAAGCTACTACAACTATTACACCGAGAACCGCTGGGGCGAGGCCAAGAACTACGATCTGTGCCTGAATGCGACCCTGGGCCGCGAGGCCTGCGCCGACCTGATCGTGGCCGCCGCCAGGGCTATGCAGGAAGCCGACAAGTAAAAAGGAGCCTTTCACTATGCTGCGCTATGTCAAAAACGGAATGCTGCTGTTGAGCGTCGCGTATATCGTCATCGGTATGCTGCTGCTCATCATGCCCGAGACCAGTCTGCTCTGGATCTGCAACATTTTTGGTGTTGTGGTGCTTGTCACCGGCATTGTCTGCCTAATCCAGTATGCCCGCATCCGCGGCACCGGCTTTACCGCGCCGTTCATGCTGGTGGGCGGTGTCATCACGGCGGGGCTGGGCATCTTCACGCTGGCAAAGCCGCAGGTAGTGACCAGCTTTCTGCCCGTTGTGTTCGGCATCTTCATCGTCGTTGACGGCCTGAGCCGCATCGGTACCGCCATTGACCTTGCCAAGCGCAAGGGGCAGAAATGGTGGTTGCTGCTGCTGTTCAGCATCGTATCCGTTGCCCTGGGCGTACTGCTGGTGCTGCACCCGTTTGATGCGGCGGTCAGCGCCGTCATGCTCTGCGGCATCCTGCTGATCGCCGAAGGTGCGCTGAATTTAGGCTGCATTCTCTACGCCGCCATGGAGCTGCGCACACTGGACCGCATGGCCTCTGCCGCCGCCAATGCGGCCTTGGGTGCCATCGGCGACGCCCTGGACGAGGCCGAAGCCGCCGAACGTGATGTCGGCAGCGACGGCCCTGTGGTGTACGACGCCGAGAGCAAGGATGTGTCGGAGGACGGTGAATAACCGTTCCGTGACACCGTAGGGGCGCATTCTATATGCGCCCGCAGCGCCGTGCCATCAGCAAACGGGCACGGGCGGATATAGAATCCGCCCCTACAAGCTCCGTTTGTCCTTATTTTGTTTCCCGCGCGAAGGATCGCGAGTTATTTTTAAAGGAGAGAGCCCCTATCCATGTATGACCTTATCATCGTAGGCGCCGGCCCTGCCGGCATTTTCACCGCGCTGGAGCTGCTGCGCAAGAGCAGCACCCCCCACAAAATTTTGCTCGTCGAAAAGGGCAAGCCTGTGGAAAAGCGCCACTGCCCCAAGGATAAAACCGGCGTCTGCGTAAACTGCAAGCCGACCTGTGCCATCACCACCGGCTTTTCCGGCGCGGGCGCATTCTCGGACGGCAAGCTGTCCCTGTCCTATCAGGTCGGCGGCGAGCTTCCCGACCTGATCGGCGAGGATTTCGCGCAGGAGCTTATTGACTACACCGATAAAATTTACCTCGAGTTTGGCGCCGACCCGAAGGTCGAGGGCATCTACGAGGGTCCCGACATCAAGGACATCCGCAAGCGCGCCATTCAGGCGGGTCTGCAGCTCGTTGACTGCCCCATCCGCCATCTGGGCACCGAGAAGGCCCAGCAGCTCTACCTGAACATCCAGAACTATCTGGCCGACGCCGGTGTTGAGATGCTGTTCAGTACCGAGTGCGAGAACATCATCCTCGAGGATTCCGTCTGCAAGGGCGTCCGCCTGCGCGAGAAGGACGGCGTCCGCGACGTCTACGCCAAGCAGGTCGTTATTGCCACGGGCCGCCGCGGTGCGGACTGGCTGGAAAAGATCTGCGCCGAGCACAACATTGCCCACAAACCCGGCACCGTTGACATCGGCGTCCGTGTTGAGTGCCGCAACGAGATCATGGAGAAGATCAACAAGGTCCTGTATGAGGGCAAGCTGATCGGCTACCCGGCCCCGTGGCGCAACAAGGTGCGCACCTTCTGCCAGAACCCCGGCGGCTTCGTTGCGCAGGAGAACTACGACAACGATCTGGCCGTCGTCAACGGCCACAGCTTCAAGGAGAAAAAGAGCAACAACACGAACCTGGCCATTCTGGTCAGCCACAACTTCACCGAGCCGTTCAACCAGCCCATCGCCTACGCGCAGAAGGTCGGTGAGCTGACGAACATGCTGGGCGCGGGCCACATTCTGGTGCAGCGCTACGGCGATATTCTGGACGGCAAGCGCACCTGGGCCAACGAGCTGGCCCGCACGAACGTCCGCCCGACGCTGAAGGACGCCGTGGCCGGTGACATCACCGCCGCCATGCCCTACCGCGCCATGGTCAACATCATCGAGTTCATCAAGATGATGGACGAGGTCGTGCCCGGCTTTGCCAGCCCCGAAACGCTGCTGTACAGCCCTGAGCTGAAGTTCTACTCCAACAAGGTCAAGATGGACACCGATCTGGAGACGAACATCGCCGGTCTGCACTGCCTAGGCGATTCCTCCGGCTGGACCCGTGGCCTGATGATGGCCTCCGTCATGGGCGTCCTGATGGGCCGCAAGCTGATGGAGAAGCACGAGTTCTGATTTTTCGGGGACGCGGGGGTTCTTTTCTTAGAAGAAAAGAACCAAAAGAATTTTAAACAAACGCATGGGGAGAGTGCCGGGTGTGGTGCTCTCCCCTGTTTTTATGGGCGGCGAATGGCGGCGGCATGAGGGCATGCCGCCCTACGTACTCACTTTATGTCATTCGTAGGGCGGGATGCCCCCATCCCGCCGCGGGCAGGCATCCACTTTACTGCCAGCCTGTAGGGGGCGGCGTCCCCGACGCCCCGCACCCACTTCCCGCAAAAAAATTGCAAAAATCTCCAAAACACCCGCTCCGTGTGACAACTTTGCAACATCCGGGGTGTAGGATAGGGGCAAACCAGGCACAGAAAGGAGCTTTGAGGATGAAAAAAGTAGCTTTATTATTGGCGGCAGCCATGCTGGCGCTGGCCGGATGCGCGTCTGCGGGCGATACCGCGGCGGCTTCGGAGGCCGCACCGGCGGAGAGTACGGCGGAGAGCGCCGCGGCGGAGGACAGCACAGAAGCGGCGCTGCCGGGTGAGCCGCACCCCCTCTCGGCCTATAGCGCCTGCGCAGTCAGCGGCAGCAGCGTCTATACGGCGGTCTCCCACTTTTCAAGCAGCGAGGATAGTCTCGGCAATTTTGATCACAGCACCGTCTACAAAACCGACCTTACCACCGGGCAGACCTATGAGATGTACCGCACGGGCTCCCAGCTTACGTCCGCGCCGCTGATCATAGACGACACGCTGTATTTCATCTGCTACGACGGCGGTATGCTGGCCCTGCCGACGACGGGCGGTGAGGCGCGCGTGCTGCCGTTCTCCTACGACGACTGGATGCCTGTTTTTTACGCAGGTCACTACCTCTACTGCCGGAGCGTCAGCGCCGCGCCGTTCTGCCGTACCGACGGTATGCGGTTTAACTTGGAAAACGGGGAGACCGCGCCGTGGAATATCCCGGTGGAGACAATGTACATTCCCGATGTCGTCGGGGACGCGCTGCTGCTCTGCCGCGTTGTCTCGGATTATCCGGTGCCCTACCCGGACGACGACGAGATGTCCCAGGCGCTTTTGCAGAACACCACGCTGGAATACACCCTGGCCGACCCCGCGACGGGCGCGGTGCGGCAGACCTGCTTTACCCTCCCCTATGACATACCGCAGCCGGGGAGCCTTACAATCTACACCTACCTTGGCAAGTGCGGCAGTGACTTCTATTTCCGCGCAGACCAGTGCGACGATGAGTACGCTTTTGTTTCCCAGTCCGTGCTGCGCATCGGCACGGACGGCACCCGGACCGACCTTGGCATTACCAAAACGCCGGATTACCTGGATTACTCTGCGGTTTTGCAGGGCGATGAGGTGCGCTGGCTTCTGACCCGCGGCACCGACGGCATCTATCTGATTTACGACACGCAAGGCCATGAGATTGGCCGCAACGAGCGGCCCGCCGGGCTGGAGGCCTTCTTCCCGCTTTGTATGCTGGACGACGGACGCCTGCTGATGGTCGTCGGCTACGACTGGGAGCACGACAGCGCGGCCCGCTACGCCGTGATGGACGCCGACGAATTTCTGAACGGCGGGTCGGCATACCGCGAGATGACGTTTGCGGAGTGAACGGGCCCACTCTACAGGGAACGGCACGGTGGGCCGTGCCCGCTGCCGCAGAGTTTTTCAATCACCGGAAAGGGCGTGTACCCATGAAAACGAAAAAGCGCATTCCCCTCATCCTCACCGCGGCGCTGGCGCTGTCTGCCTGTGCGTCGGCGGCGGATTCCGCAACCGCAGCCGCGGCGGCGGAGACGCCGGAAAGCACCGCCGAATCGGCAATCGAGCCCGGCACCGAAGCTGTTGAAACAGACACGCTCTACGGGCTGAACTACAGCTATTCGCAGAGCGTAGTCTATGAAGACCTGCCTACCCTTGATGACGAGTGGAACTTTGCCGGAACGAACGTCTACAAAAATGACCTGAACGCCGGGCAGACAACGCTGATCTATCACTGCGACGATTGGTGCCTTGCCGACCCCTATGTGACGAGCGACGCGGTGTACCTGCTCACCTACAACAGAGACCGCGACAACAAAATCATTGCCCTGTCGCCGGATGGTACCAAAACTCACGAGATTCCCTTTGACCCATACGCCTCGACCGTTGTCTTATACAGCGACCGTTATTTTTATTGCATGGACGGTCATGCCCCCTATGATACCGCAAGCGGGTTCCGCCTTGACTTGCAGACCGGCGAGACAGCGCCCTGGAACTTGCCCGTCGAAACAATCTCTGTGGCGAACGCCGCCGGGGATTTTGCCGTGACAGAGCGCATCGTGTCGGATTATCCCGTCCCATTTCCGAGGGACGGAGAAATTTCCGACGCGCTTTTGCAGAACTCCCTGCGCGAGTATGACCTGACAGATATTGCCACCGGCAAGCCCGCCCGGAAAATCACAGAATTTCCGTATAAGGGCACGGCGGAGGGTGCTGTCTTTGCCGCCTATGCCTACCTGGGGAAGGCCGGGAATGATTTCTATTTCCGCTTCGAGCATGCCATGTCGTCGGAAGAACGCTCTGTAACAAATGTTTTTCGCGTGCGCAGTGACAGCATACAGGAGGACTTGGGAATCTCGTCCGATCTTTTTGTCCAGGCCTTGCGCCAGAACGGAGAGCTCCGCTGGCTTTTTTCCAGGGACGGCAGTCAGGGCACCGTCACGGTATATGACCTACAGGGCGCAGTGCTTGCGCATGTGACCCCACCCGACGGTATGCAGGTCTACTATCCTGTTTCGATGCTGGACGACGGGCGCTTGCTGTTGGTCATCGGGTATGACGAGGAGCATGACAACAGGAGCCGCTACGCCGTGATGGACGCGGACGAATTTCTGAACGGCGGGTCGGCATACCGCGAGATGACGTTTGCGGAGTGAACGGGCCCACTCTACAGGGAACGGCACGGTGGGCCGTGCCCGCTGCCGCAGAGTTTTTCAATCACCGGAAAGGACGTGTACCCATGAAAACGAAAAAGCGCATCCCCCTCATCCTCACCGCGGCGCTGGCGCTGTCTGCCTGCACCCCGGCGGCGGATTCCGCAACCGCAGCCGCGCCCGCGGAGACTGCCGCCGCCACACCGGAACCGACGGCGGCACCTGAACCGGTGGGGGAGCTGCACGCCCTTGCCGAAACTGGGCAGAACAAATTCGGCAATGTGATTTGTCAGACCCGTCCCGCCCTTGACGATGAGGGCAACTTTACTGGAACCGTCATTTACAAAACAGACCCTGACGCCAGACAGACAACCGCGCTCTACCAATACAACGATAACACGTATAGTCCGTTATGCCAATTTCTGGCAAACAACACGCTGTACGTCGTCATGTACCGCGATGACATCGACACTAAGCTGCTTGCCGTGCCGTTGGATGGCGGCGAGGTTTGGGAAATTCCGCTTGGCCCCAACACATGGGGTACCAAGCTGTACGATGACCGCTATGTCTACTGTATGTCTTACAGCCAAGCGCCGACCTCTCCCACCTGTGGGATGCGCCTTGACCTGAAAACCGGGGCAAGCGAGAAATGGGACATTCCCATCGAAACCTACGATGTACTCGGCGTGGCCGACGGCGGCATTGTCACAAGCCGCATCGTTTCGGACTATCCTATCCCACTCCCGTCCGATTCCGAAATGCTCAGTGCCATCCTGCAAAATTCCACCTATGAGTTCGACCTGACGGACCCTGCCACGGGGCGGCCTATCCAAAAGATTTTTGAGTATCCCTGCGACGGCACACCCGAGGGGGACGGCTATATCACCTACACCTACGCGGGCAAAAACGGAAGCGATTTCTATTTTATCGCCGACCACATGACACCGTCTTACTGGACCGGCTCCTCCGTCCTTTGCATCCACAGTGACGGCACGCAGGAAGATTTGGGCATTATGACGGCGCAAAAGTTTATTCGCCCGATGCACCAAAACGAAGCGCTGCGGTGGTTTATGGTTCCGAACGACGACACTCCCCGCACTTACACGTTCTACGACTTACAGGGCAATGAAATCGGACACAACGCCGCCCCCGCGGGCGTTGACGTGGCCCTTATTATGGAATATCTTTTGGACGACGGCCGCGTTGTGCTGACCCTCGGGGGCGACCCCGCGCATAATTATGCTGCCAATTACGCCACCATCCCCGCCGACGCATTTTTGAACGAGAGTACGGAGTATACGGAGATGGAGTTTGTGGGGTGAGTGTCATTGCCCGGGCGGTTTTTACCGGCCGGACGCGGGCACGGGTCGTCGGGGACGCCGACCCCTACGGGTGACCCGCAAGGTGGATGTCTGCCTGGCGGCGGGGTGAGGGCACCCCACCCTACAGGGAACGGCATGGTAACCGTAGGGGCCGATGCCCGCATCGTTTTCGCCGCCGCAAAGCGCACAGGCTGTAGGGCGGCATGCCCTCATGCCGCCGTGGCCGTTTTCGTCAGAGTAAAACAGAAAATCTCCCGGCAGTGTGCTTTCAACACTGCCGGGAGATTTTGTTTAAAACTTTAGGACATGAACCGATCCTTCAGGTTCTTGAAGAAGCTCTTGCGCTTCTCGTAGTTCTCGTCCTTCAGGCTGTCCTCAAAGGCCTTCAGGGCTTCGCGCTGGGTGCGGTTCAGCTTCTTGGGGATCTCCACGTCCACAATGACGTACTGGTCACCGCGTCCGCGCCCGTTCAGGTACTGGATGCCCTGGCCGCGCAGGCGGAACTTCGTACCGCTCTGGGTGCCCTCGGGGATCTTCTGGGCGACCTTGCCGTCCACGGTGGGGACCTCAATTTCAGCGCCCAGCACAGCCTGGGAGTAGGTAATGGGCACGCGGACGTACACATCGTAGCCGTCGCGCTCAAACACGGCGTCGGGCTTGACCGTCACATGGACGATCACGTCGCCCGCGGGGCCGCCGTTCGTACCGGCGTCGCCCTGGCCGCGCAGCGCAATGTTCTGGTCGTCGTCGATACCCGCGGGGATCTTGACCTCCAGCGTCTTGCGGGCACTGGTCTTGCCGGTGCCGCGGCAGGTCTTGCAGGGGTTCTTGATGATGGTGCCGCGTCCGCCGCAGTGCGGGCAGGGCTGCTGGCTCTGCATCACACCAAACGGCGTGCGCTGCTGGGTCACGACATAGCCGCGGCCACCGCACTCGGTACAGGTCTCGGGGCTGGAGCCGGGCGCACAGCCGTTGCCGCCGCAGTCCGGGCAGGTCTGCTGACGGTTCAGCGTGACCTTTTTGGCGCAGCCGTGGGCGGCCTCCTCAAAGGTCAGGATCACATTGGCCTGAATGTCATGGCCCTTGCGCGGCGCATTGGGGTTGGAGCGGGTCGAGCCGCCGAAGCCGCCAAAGCCGCCGCCGAAAATATCGCCGAAGATGTCGCCCAGATCGACGCCGCCGGTGCCGCCGAAGCCGCCAAAGCCGCCACCGTAGCCGCCGCCGGGCTGGCCGGCCCCATAGTTGGGATCGACCCCAGCGAATCCGAACTGGTCATAGCGCTTGCGCTTGGCCGGGTCGGAAAGAACATCGTTGGCCTCATTGACCTCCTTGAACTTTTCCTCGGCGTCCTTGTCGCCGGGGTTCAGGTCGGGGTGGTACTTTTTGGCCAGCTTGCGGTAGGCGCTTTTGATCTCGGCATCGGTGGCGTTTTTGCCGATCCCCAGCACCTCGTAGTAATCACGTTTTTCTGCCATAGAATCTATCCCCTCTATTTATGGGTTGTGAAAAGGCTTCCCCTTGCGGGGAAGCTGTCCGCGGAGCGGACTGATGAGGTGAGACCTGCCGGATATTGCCCGCAAACAGGCAATCCCGGCAGCTTGGCCCTCATCCGGCCTTGCTTCGCACGGCCACCTTCCCCGCGGGGGGAAGGCTTTATTTTAACTTTCTCTATACCCCCCAAGGGCCGCCGCCGGGTTTGCCCAGCGGCGGCCTTATTATGGGTTTGTTACAGCTTAGACCTCGTGGAAGTCGGCGTCAACGGCGCCGTCGTCCTTCGGCTGCGCACCGGCATCGGGGCCGGGCTGTGCACCGGGCTGCTGGCCCTGTGCCTGGGCGGCCTGCTGGTAGACCTTCTCGCTGATGGCGTAGAAGGCCTTCTGCAGGTCATCCTGCTTTGCCTTGATGTCATCAACGCTGCCGGACTTCAGGGCTTCCTTCAGGGCAGACAGCTTGGTCTCGACCTCGCTCTTTTCCTCGGCGGAAACCTTGTCGCCGAACTCGCCCAGCGCCTTCTCGGTCTGGAACACCATCTGGTCGGCGTTGTTGCGCACATCGACTTCCTCGCGGCGCTTCTTATCCTCGGCGGCATACTGCTCGGCGTCCTTGACAGCCTTGTCGATGTCGTCCTTGCTCATGTTGGTGGAAGCAGTGATCGTGATGCTCTGCTCCTTGCCGGTGCCCAGGTCCTTCGCACTGACGTGAACGATACCGTTGGCATCAATATCGAAGGTGACCTCGATCTGCGGCACGCCGCGGGGAGCCGGAGCGATGCCGTCCAGATGGAAGGTTCCGAGGCTCTTGTTGTCGCGGGCAAACTCACGCTCGCCCTGCAGGACGTTGACCTCAACGCTGGGCTGGTTATCAGCCGCAGTGGAGAAGATCTGGCTCTTCTTGGTGGGGATGGTGGTGTTGCGGTCAATGATCTTGGTGCAGACGCCGCCCAGAGTCTCAATGCCCAGGCTCAGCGGGGTGACATCCAGCAGCAGCAGGCCCTTGACATCGCCCTGCAGAACGCCGCCCTGGATGGCAGCGCCGACAGCAACGCACTCATCGGGGTTGATGCCCTTGAACGGCTCGCAGCCCAGTTCCTTCTTGACAGCGTCGTAGACGGCGGGGATACGGGTGGAGCCGCCGACCATCAGGACCTTGGCCAGGTCGGAAGCCTTCAGGCCGGCATCGGCCAGAGCCTTGCGGACGGGGGTCATGGTGCGCTCGACCAGATCAGCGGTCAGCTCATTGAACTTAGCGCGGGTCAGCGTCATATCCAGATGCTTGGGGCCGTTGGCGTCCGCGGTGATGAAGGGCAGGTTGATGTTGGTCGTGGTCGCGCTGGACAGCTCGATCTTGGCCTTCTCGGCAGCCTCCTTCAGGCGCTGAGCAGCCATCTTGTCCTTGCGCAGGTCGATGTTGTTCTCGCGCTGGAAGTCCTCGGCCATCCAGTCGATGATGCGCTCATCGAAGTCATCGCCGCCCAGGTGGGTATCACCGTTGGTAGCCAGAACTTCGGTAACGCCGTCGCCCATCTCGATGATGGAGACATCGAACGTACCGCCGCCGAGGTCGTAGACCATGATCTTCTGGTCGGTCTCCTTATCGAGGCCGTAGGCCAGCGCGGCCGCCGTCGGCTCGTTGATGATACGCTTGACGTCGAGGCCGGCGATCTTGCCGGCGTCCTTCGTCGCCTGGCGCTGCGCGTCGGTGAAGTAGGCCGGCACGGTGATGACGGCTTCGGTCACGGGCTCGCCAAGGTAAGCTTCTGCGTCAGCCTTCAGCTTCTGCAGGATCATGGCGCTGATCTCCTGCGGGGTGTACTTCTTGCCGTCGATCTCTACTTTATAATCCGAGCCCATCTCGCGCTTGATCGAGCTGATCGTGCGGTCCGGGTTCGTGACGGCCTGACGCTTTGCCACCTGGCCGACCATACGCTCGCCGGTCTTGGAGAACGCGACGACGGACGGGGTGGTGCGATGACCTTCCGCGTTGGGGATAACGGTCGCTTCGCCGCCCTCCATGACGGAGACGCAGCTATTGGTAGTGCCAAGGTCGATACCGATAATTTTACTCATAATGATTTCCTCCTGTATTGAAAGCAGATTGTGTATACGAATTTATATGGGATCAGTTTGCGACTTTCACGACGGAATACCGCAGCACGCGGTCGCCGATGCAAAAGCCCTTTTCAAACTCCTCCACGACAACGCCCTCGCCGTAAGCATCATCCTCGATGTGCATGACGGCGTTGTGGCGGTTGGCGTCAAATGGTTGGCCGACGGCTTCGATCGCCGTCACACCGAGCTGATTGAGCGCGGTGTTGTACTGGTTCATGATCCCCTCAAGGCCCTTGCGGGCGGGATCGTCTGCCGGGGTCTGCGCCAGAGCGCGGGACAGACTGTCGTACACCGGCAGGAACTTTTTGAGCGTGTCGCAGCGGACGTCCGCGTAGATCGCTTCGCGCTCGCGGGTGCTGCGGCGGCGGTAGTTGTCGTATTCGGCGAGCAGGCGGAGGTACTTGTCCTTCTCCGCCGCAAGATCGGCTTCGATCTCTTTTTTCGTCTCTTTCTTTTCTTTGGGTTCTTTTTCTTTTTTGGCTTCCTTCTTGTCGGCCTTTTTTTCGGCCTTCTTGACCGGGGCCCCTTCGGTCTCTTCGGTCTTGGCGGCCGTGTCGGCCTTTACGTCTTCAGCGGCCGGAGCCGTTTCCGGCGCCGTCTGCTTCGGGTCGTTCGTTTTCGTGCTCATCTGTATCGTCTCCCTTAATGATCAGCTTGTTGTCCAGCCCGGGGGGCGGAAGCGTGCCGCCGCCGAGCAGCTTGGAAAGGCCGGCCGCAATGAAGCTGAGCTTCGCGGCGACCTTGGAATAGTCCATGCGCGTCGGGCCGACCACACCGATCAGACCGCGCATATTTTCGCCCGCGTCATACGTTGCGAGCACGACGCTGCTGTCGCGCAGCTCCTCGGCCACATTTTCCGGGCCGATGAGCACGCGCACCTCGTTGTCGCCACCGAGCTGCTCCATCGGGATGTCGAGCAGGTTGCTGCCGTCGGACAGGTAGCTCATGAGGCGGTGCGCCTTGTCAGGGTCGCGGAACTCCGGCTGGTGCAGCAGCTGCGACTCGCCGACGAGGTACGTCTGCGCGGCGCCCGCGCCCGTGAGCACCTCGATGGCAAAGGCTGCGATCACGGCCGTGATGCCGAGGTTGTCCTGCGCGGCGCGCTCCGCCGAGCGGATCAGCACCGGGGTGATGTCACTCTCGTGGATGCCCGTGAAGTGGGCGTTGAAGACGGTGGCCAGCTTCTGGATCATGCTCTGCTCGGCCGAGACCGGCAGATGCACGAGCTTGTTTTTCACCGTGTCGTCGCTCAGGAGCAGCACGATGATGAAGCTGTTCGCGTCGAGATAAATGAGGTCGAAGCGGCGGATCGTCACGCCGGCGCTCGTCGTGAGCGTCACGGCGGGGTAGTTCGTCAGCTGCGAGGCGAGACGGCTCGCGTCCGTCATGAGCTCGCCGCGCTGGTGGCGGCCCGTCAGGCTCTGCGTGATGGCCTGCGTCTCTTCGGCGGTGAGGTCCTTGTGCTCCATGAGCTCGTTGACGTACATCCGGTAGCCGAGCGGGGTGGGCACGCGGCCCGCCGACGTGTGCGGCTGCTCGAGATAGCCCATGGCGACCAGCTCCGCCAGCTCGTTGCGGATCGTGGCCGAGGAACAGCCGAGGTCCGCGCTCGCGGCGATGGCCTTTGAGCCGACCGGCTCTGCCGTGCGGATGTATTCCTCGATGACCGCGGCAAGTATTTTCTTTTTGCGGCTGCTGATGTCCATGATCTCCTCCGCTGGCACTCGGAGCTGCCGACTGTTGGCACTCCTGACCTTCGAGTGCTAATTTACACCCGGCCGGTCGGAAAGTCAAGGCCTTTTCCTATATTATTGATAGATTGTTCATAATTATTTTTCCGGCCGTTTCGGGGCGGGGGAATGGGCGGTTTTGCGGCGGCAAAACCGGGCGCGGGACGGCATCAACGCACCGTCGGCGGCGCAGAGATTTTTGGGCAGGCCGGATCGCTTTCTCTGCACTTCTGCAAAAGGTGCGCAATTGGAAGGCAGCAAAGAATTTGCCAAGGAATTCAT
>OGXC01002224.1_pt1 | contig 13504 bp, 12 predicted proteins | sample 1576201 | NCBI WGS metagenome assembly OGXC01 (sample SAMEA3541562, study PRJEB24748) | human gut metagenome | biome: human gut; feature: human-associated habitat; material: faeces | place: China | collected 2012 | reverse complement strand
CAGCCGCCGGAGCGGTGCTTAAGCCGTAAGGCGGGAATTGTGCGGTGTTGCCTAAACATAAAAGGATGGTTCTATCCCATGCAAATTGAACAGCTTTTTGATTTTCTGCACCGGTCAGTGTCGCCGTTCCACGCGGTACACACTGCAGCCCAGCTGCTGGATGCCGCCGGTTACACCCGCCTGGAGGAAGCCGAATACTGGAATTTGGAACCGGAACACGGTTATTATGTGACCCGCAACGAAAGTTCCATCATTGCCTGGCGGGTGCCTGCCCACGCCATTGGCGGCTGGCGCATTGCTGCCAGCCATTCCGACTCCCCCACCTGGCGCATCAAGAACACCAACGTGAACGCTGCGGGCTGCATCAAGCTGAACGTGGAAGGCTACGGCGGGATGATCATGTCCACCTGGCTGGACCGCCCGCTGACCGTCGGCGGGCGCGCCCTCGTCAAGACCGAGGACGGCATCGAGAGCCGCCTTGTGTATCTTGACCGCGACCTGCTCGTCATCCCGTCGCTGGCCATCCACTTTCAGCGGGACATCAACAAGGGCCACACCTTCAACCCGCAGGTCGATATGCAGCCGCTGTGGGGCCCCGCGGGCAGCCGCACCCTGACCGACCTCGTCGCCGAGTCCCTTGGCGTGGAGGCCGCCGACATTCTGGACAGCGATCTGCAGCTCGTCACCCGCCAGGCCCCGACCCAGATCGGCCCTGACGGTGAATTTTTCATGGCCCCGCGCATTGACGATCTGGAATGCGCCGCCACGACGCTGCTGGGCTTTCTGGATGCGTCCGGGGAGACCGACAGCGCCTGCGCCCCGGTCTGGGCGATGTTCGACAACGAGGAGGTCGGCTCCTCGAGCCGGATGGGTGCCGCGAGCAGCTACCTGCGCGACGTGCTGGACCGCATCCTTGAAGCCGTGCCCCACAGCGCACAGGCCAGCCACCGCGCCATGGCCAACAGCTTTATGCTGAGCGCCGACAACGCCCACGCGACCCACCCGAACTTCCCGCAGAAGTCCGACCCCTGCGCGCCCGTGCGGCTGGGCGGCGGCGTGGTGCTCAAGTACAACGCCAGCCAGAAGTACACGACGAACGCCGTCAGCGGCGCGATCTTCCGCGCCATCTGCCGGAAGGTCGGCGTGCCGGTGCAGGTGTTCACGAACCGCGCCGACGAGGCCGGCGGCAGCACGCTGGGCAATTTGCAGAGCCACACGCTGCCCATCCCGATGGCAGACATCGGCTGCGCCCAGTTCGCGATGCACAGCGCCGTCGAGACGGCCAGCGTCGCCGACGCCGAGGCCATGACAAAGGCCGTGGCCGCCTTCTACCGTGTCCATCTGCGTGCCCTTGGCGACGGCACCTACACGCTGGAATGAGCACGGGACGCTACGCGCCCAGCCCCAGCGGGCGGATGCACCTGGGCAACCTGATGTGCTGCCTGCTGGCCTGGCTGAGCGCCAAAAGCAAGGGCGGGCAGGTGCTGCTGCGCATTGAGGATCTGGACACCCAGCGCTGCCCCCGCAGCTATGCAGACGCCATTGTGGACGATTTGGCGTGGCTCGGCCTTGCCGCCGACGGCCCGACGCCGCCGGTCTACCAGAGTGACCGCAGCGAAATTTATCAGCGGTACTTCGACAAATTATCCCGCCGTGGGCTGGTCTATCCCTGCTTTTGCAGCCGCAGTCAGCTGCACGCGGCCAGCGCGCCCCACCGCAGCGACGGGCAGGTCATCTACGCCGGGACCTGCCGCGGCCTGACGCCCGCTGAAATTGCCGAGCGCTCCAAGACCCGCGCCCCCGCCTGGCGCGTGCAGGTGCCCGACGAGGTCATCGCCTTTGAGGACGGCCACATGGGGCACTATGAAGAAAACCTCGCCCGCGACTGCGGGGATTTTTTCCTGCGGCGGGCCGACGGTGTGTTTGCCTACCAGCTGGCCGTCGTTGTGGACGACGCGCTGATGGGCGTCGATGAGGTCGTGCGCGGCAGCGACCTCTTGTCCAGCACACCGCGCCAGCTCTGGCTTTACCGGGAGCTGGGCCTGACCCCGCCGAAATTCTACCATCTTCCGTTGCTTTTGGCCTCCGATGGCCGCCGCCTCTCAAAGCGCGACGGCGACCAGAGTCTCGAGAACCTGCGGGAGAAATACACCCCCGAGGAGATCATCGGCAAGCTGGCCTTTGCCTGCGGCCTGCAAGCCTCCCCCGCCCCTACAACGCCTCAGGCCCTGGCCCGCACCTTCGATTGGTCCCAGGTCCCGAAAAGCGACATCGTTCTGCCGGAAAATCTGTTTTAATAAGATAAAAGGCTTCCCCCTCGGGGGAAGCTGTCACCGAAGGTGACTGATGAGGGCAGACCCCGCCAACACCACCCGCTCACGGGCAATATCCGTCAGCTCTCCCCTCATCCGGCGCTCCGCGCCACCTTCCCCCTCGGGGGGAAGGCTTTCTCTGCACTACCAAAAAAGGAGTATCCCCATGCAACGCTACGAAATTACCGGCATGAGCTGCGCGGCCTGCGCAAGCCATGTGGAAAAAGCCGTTGCGGCGGTGCCGGGTGTGGCATCCGTCGCCGTAAGTCTGCTGACCAACTCGATGCAGGTAGACTACGCCCCCGACGCCGACCCCGATGCCACCGCCCGGCGCATCCTCCGCGCCGTGGACGCCGCCGGGTACGGCGCGTCCCTCGCCTCCGCCGAGAGCGAAAGCGCCGAGCTCGAGGACACCGAGACTCCCAAGCTCAAAAAGCGCCTGATTGCCAGCCTCTGCTTCCTTGTGCCGCTTATGTACGTCTCGATGGGCCACATGATCGGCCTGCCGCTGGGCAGTGTGTTCCACGGCGGCGGCTGGCACGCCATCCTGTACGCGGGCACCCAGCTGGTGCTGACCCTGCCCGTCTGCTGGATCAACCGCGCGTTTTTCATCTCGGGCTGGAAGGGCATCAAGACCCGTGCGCCCGGCATGGATACCCTCGTCGCCCTCGGCGCCGGCGCGTCGCTGGCCTACGGCGTCTTCGCCATCGTCATGATCTGCATCGGCCTGTCCACCGGCAACGACGACCTGGTCATGCAGTACCGCCACGACCTCTATTTTGAGTCGGCGGCCATGATTTTAACGCTCATCACCGTCGGCAAAACGCTGGAAGCCTACAGCAAGGGCAAAACCACCGACGCACTGAAAAGCCTGATGAAGTTGGCCCCCCAGACCGCCTGCGTCCTGCGCGGCGGCGAGCAGGTCACAGTCCCGGTCAGTGAGGTCAACGTCGGCGACCTCTTTTTAGTCCGCCCCGGTGAGAGCATCCCCGTGGACGGCACCGTCACCGAGGGCATCTCCACGGTCAACGAGGCCGCCCTGACCGGCGAGAGCATGCCTGTGGACAAGTTCCCCGGCTCCCCCGTCAGCGCCGCGACCATCAACCAGAACGGCGCGCTGACCTGCCGTGCCGAGCGCGTCGGCCAGGACACGACGCTGTCCCAGGTCATCCGCCTGGTGCGCGACGCCGCCGCGACGAAGGCCCCGCTGGCCAAGACCGCGGACAGGGTCTCCGGCATCTTCGTGCCCACCGTCATCTGTATCGCCGCGGCTACGTTTGTCATCTGGCTGCTGCTGGGCCAGACCTTTACATTTGCGCTGGCCCGCGGCATCAGCGTGCTGGTCATCAGCTGCCCCTGTGCCCTGGGCCTGGCGACGCCCGTCGCCATCATGGTCGGCAGCGGCGTGGGTGCCAAAAACGGCATCCTGTTCAAGACCGCCGCCAGCCTCGAGACCACCGGCTACACCGACGCCGTGCTGCTGGATAAGACCGGCACCGTCACCACCGGTGAGCCCAGCGTTGTAAAAATCTTCGGCACCCGCAACGTGCCCGAGAAATTCCTGCTCAGCATGGCCGCCGGTCTGGAGCTGCGCAGTGAGCACCCGCTGGCCCGCGCCATCCTGCAGCGTGCCGAGAAGGACCATCTGTCCTACGCCACTGTGACCGACTTTGAGGCCGTACCCGGCAAGGGTCTGCGCGGCAAGGTCGCGGGCAAGGTCATTGCGGGCGGCAATGCCGATTTCATCCGCGAGACCTGCGCCCTGCCCGACGACCTGCAGCAGGCGGGCGACGAGATGAGCGCCGACGGCATCACGCCGCTCTACTTCTCGCTGGCCGGTAAGGCCGCAGGCGTCATCGGCGTGTCCGACGTCGTGAAGGAGTCCTCCGCCGCCGCCATCGCCCAGATGCAAGCTCTCGGCCTACAGGTCGTGATGCTGACCGGCGACAACGCCGCCACGGCCCGCCACATCGGCGCGGCGGTCGGCCTCGACGCCGACCATGTCATTGCGGGCGTCCTGCCCGCGGGCAAGGAAGCCGAGGTCCGCGCACTGCAAAAGCAGGGCCGCGTCGCCATGGTCGGTGACGGCATCAACGACGCCCCCGCCCTGACCCGCGCCGAGACCGGCATTGCCATCGGTGCCGGTGCGGACGTCGCACTGGACGCCGCCGACGTTGTGCTGGTGCGCAGTGACCTGGCCGATGTGCCCGCCGCGGTGCGCCTGTCCCGCGCGGTGGTGCGCAACATCCATCAGAACCTGTTCTGGGCGTTCTTCTACAACGCCATCTGCATCCCGCTGGCGGCGGGCGTGTTCACGGGCTTCGGCATCACGCTGAACCCGATGATCGCCTCCGCGGCCATGAGCCTGTCCAGCGTCTGCGTCGTCACAAATGCCCTGCGGCTGAACACCTTTGACCCGCGCAGCGCCGCCCACGATGCCCCGCCGAAGCGCAAAGCCCCGGTCCGCGCGTCTGCGCCCGAAATCCCCTGCCCCACCGGCAGCTGCCCCGTGCAGCCTGCCCCGGAAAATAAAACCACCCAAACGGAGGGAACTGCCATGAAAAAGACGATTCACATTGAAGGCATGATGTGCGGCCACTGCGAGGCCACCGTGAAGAAGGCATTGGAGGCCCTGGACGGCGTGCAGAGCGCCGAGGTCAGCCACGAGAAGGGCACTGCCGTTGTGTCCCTGACCCACGATGTGGCCGACGCCGACCTCAAGACCGCTGTCGAGGCCAGGGATTACACCGTCACTGGCATCGACGCATGAGCGCCATCCGCCGCCGCTGGCGCTTCACCGGCACAGTGCAGGGCGTAGGCTTCCGCTATTATGCCCGCGCCGCGGCCCTGCATCTGGGCCTGACCGGCTGGGTCGCCAACAACTGGGACGGCAGCGTCACGCTGGAGGCTCAGGGCGAGCGTGCCGCCCTCGACGCCCTTGTCCCCCTCATTGAGCGCAGCAACCGCTGGGCCCGCATCGAGAACGTTGAAGTCACCACCCTGCCCGTAAAGGAACACGAATACGGGTTTGGGGAGCGGAGCGGAGAGTAAAAAAAGGAAAGGCCTCGCAAAGAGGTCTTTCCTTTTTTATTTTCTCATCAACTATATTCTATCTCCATACGGCAACGATTTCATATAGCTTTCCATAAACATGTAATCCGGCTTTGATGTAACTGTCGCGGGTAATTTGATTGCAGTTGATCATTTTCAATATTACTGGTAAGATATTTTCTACCAACTGTCGAAATCATATCCGCTCTAATCATTTTGCTTCCTCTTTATTTCCACTTATTTTCTGTAGCGTTCCACTTTTCCTCAAAATTGTCGTCACTTATTGCTGCTTTAAATGGTTCACGTAGAAATCTGTTTATCATCTTTAAAACTTCATCAAACGCATCCGGTTTTGTGTCAATCTTTCGGCAAAACGCCTTCCATTTCTTTTGCATAGCCGCATCGTCGGCAAACTCTATCACCTGCGCAAATTGCGTGGCGGTAAAGCTGTGCCCACGGTTTGCAAATGTCCTTTTCAGTGCCTCCGTCAGCGTCGCGCCGTCAAAATCAAATCGATTGGCAAGATAGTAAATGTCGTAGTAATCCTTCATTCTGCTGGAAAATTCCATAAGCGACAAAATCGCATCGATTTTCTCGGCAACCGTCGTTTCCAGCGAATACGTGTTGACTGTCGGTGCCGGGAAATTCTCCAGCTGCGTAGGAATTTTCCGTTTTTCCTGCTCAGGAACAATAACATCCCCCACGCCAAAATCAATACTGAACGGTGTTCGCGTATTTTTGATTCTTGCAATCAGTGACGCACCCACGCCTGCATACTTCTTCGCTACGGAGATCGGCTCCACGCTTTTGATTTCGAACGTGATAAAGTCATTTTCTGTTGGTGCCGCAATGATTTCTTCCATCACCGCTCTGAGCTGCTCCGGCGTATTTGGAATCCTGCGGAGCAGAAAATCAACATCCATCGTCACACGGCTGTCAAAATCAGTAAGGGCATAGATAAATAAACCACCCTTGAGCACCAGATTTTCCGCGTACTTCGACTTTTCTAAACGGCGCAGGAATTCCTCTTGGCAAAAGAGCTGCAAGCAAAGCTGATAACTTCTTCCGCTTTCCGCCGCCTTGTTTTTAAGTCGTGCCAGTACAGATGCAGCAACATCAGCCATTGAGCAGCACCTCCATTAATTCTGTCACCCTTTTGTGGACGCGCAGTTGTTTTGCGTATTCCGATAGATTCTTCAAATTCTTACTGGTATCATTGACATACGCATTCAGAGCCTTGGCAAACAGCTCATTGTCCAACCTGCTGCGATATTTAAAGCAGTCGCAAATAGTGCGTTCCCTGTCATATACAGGCAGAGCAACGCCATTAAAGTTTCCCACGGTTTTCCCCAGCCCGTATAGATTTTCCTGCACATAGTAGGGTTGAATGGCAAGAGTGTCAATTTTCAGCTTTGTCCGTGACATAGAGCGCGGGATGGCAATAGACCACTTGCGTGGGGCGAAATCACTGTATCCAAAGTGAAACAGCGCCGATTCAACGCAAACAATTCCCTGCGGAACCAACACCGCCAACATTCGTTCTTCCGGGACACTGCTCTCCTTCGCCATCTCGTAATATCCATGTCTTACACGGGTAAGATACCCCAAATTACACAGGTTGACCAACTCTGTTGCGCGGATACCCGCCGAGACAAAATCTGCCGACTTTGCAATACCGCCGTTTTCATCCAGTATTTCTTTCACTTGCGCTCTTGCATCCACTGTTTCACCCGCTTTCGTTATAAAATCAAGCACACTTCTGTATCCATTGTGTTCGAAATTATTATAGCAGATAATATGCCACCCCGCAAGAATAAAATCACACACACTTTTAGCTGTTTTGCGTGTAATTTTATTAAACACAAGTTCTTTTGTCGCCTTTTTGACCATTATCTTCTTGCACGCACCCCCGCTTCCGGGTATAATAGTATTGATACTACAAATGTTAGGGGTTTTCACATTGCCCGGTACTTTATATCTTGTCGCCACGCCTATCGGCAATCTGGATGACATGCCGCCGCGTGTGGCGGCTACCTTCGGCCTGGCGGACTTCGTCGCGGCTGAGGACACCCGCGTCACGCTGCGGCTGCTCAACCATCTGGGCCTCAAAAAGCCGATGGTCAGCTACTATGAGCACGCGCTCCACCATGGCGAGGCCATCCTGAACCGCATCGAGGCCGGGGAGAATTGCGCCCTGTGCAGCGATGCCGGTATGCCCTGCATCAGCGACCCCGGCGAGCAGATCGTCCGCGAGGCCCATGAGCGCGGCATCAGGGTCGTGCCCATCCCGGCGGCATCGGCCTGCGTCACGGCGCTGGCGGCCAGCGGCCAACCCACGGCCCGCTTTGTGTTCGAGGGCTTTCTGCCCGTCCCCAAGCGGGACCGCCGCGAACGGCTGGCCTTTTTGCAGAACGAGACCCGCACGATGATCTTCTACGAGGCCCCGCACAAGCTGCGCGGCACGCTGGACGATCTGGCCGCTGCCTTTGGTGCAGACCGCTCGGTCTCGCTCTGCCGTGAGCTGACCAAACTGCACGAGGAGATCAAAAAGACGACTCTCGGCGAGGCCGTGGCTTTTTATAAGGACAACGACCCCCGCGGCGAGTATGTGCTGGTTCTGGCCGGTACCGACCCTGCCGCCGTCGAGCAGGCCGCCGCGCCGACCCTGGAAGAAGCCGTCGCCGCCGCCCGCGCCCTGCAAGCGGGCGGTCTGCCCCCCGCCGCCGCCGCCAAACAGGCCGCCGCCGGGACACCGTTTAGTAAGGGTGAAATATATAAAGAGCTTATAAAATAAAAAGCCTTTCCCCTTGGGGCTGCGCCCGCAGGCGCGTGTCGGAGCGCAACCGCCGTAGGCGGCCCTTAGCGCGGAGACTGAAGGCGGCCGAGGCCTCGCCCGAGGCCGGATGAGGGGCAGCCCTGCGTCATCGCCCATTCACGGCCATACCTCCGCAAGCTCTCCCCTCATCAGCCGCCTGCGGCGGCAGCTTCTCCCCCAGGGGAGAAGCCTTTTTCAACAGGAGTCTATTTCTATGTGTAAAATTCTAGTCATTTCCGACGTCCATGGCCGCCTGCGCGACCTGCGGTGGGTGCTGCAAAACGAGACCGCCGACGCCATGTTCTACCTCGGTGACGGTCTGTACGACCTGAACGCCGCGCTGGAGCTGCGCAGGGAGCCGGTGCCCTATCCCATCTACCGCGTGGCCGGCAACTGCGACGTCAACTACAGCGAGCCGTCCGAGGGGCTCGCCCCCTTCGGCGGGGTGCTTTTCTTCTACACCCACGGGCATCACTACGGCGTCAAGATGGGCAGTGAACGCCTGGCCGAGTGTGCCGGTGAGCGCGGCGCAGATGTGGCGCTGTTCGGCCACACCCACCGGCGCGAGCTGGTGCGCGGCGTCGGCACGGCGGCCACGGTGTTCAACCCCGGCAGTCTGCGCGACGGCGGCAGCTACGGCGTCATTACGATTGAAAACGGCAAATGCAGCTTTACCTGGAAGAGGGTGCCTGAATTTTGAATGAGAGCGTTTTTTACCTGCCCGAGGTAGACAGCACCAACCTTTGGGCCAAGCATAATCTGGACAAGTTCGGTCCCATCGGCGCGGTCTACACCACCCACCAGACCGCCGGGCGGGGCCGCCTTGGCCGCAGCTGGCTTGATGCGCCCCACAAGGGCCTGTACTACACCGCCGTCATCAGGACCGATCTGGTCCAGCCCGCCACGCTGCCGCTGTTTGCCAGTCTGGCCGTCTGCGACGCCCTGCGCGAGCGCTACCGCATCGACTGCCAGATCAAGTGGCCGAACGACCTTTTGCTGAACGGCAAAAAAATCGTCGGCATCCTGTGCGAGGTCGGCCCCGACGGCCACAGCATCGTGGTGGGCATCGGCATCAATCTGGCCCAGCCGCAGGAATATTTCGACGCCGCGGGTCTGCCCCACGGCACCAGCCTGGCTCTGCAGGGCGTGCCTGTGGATATGGACACCGACCCGGAGTGGCTGGCTCAATACATGACCGACTTCGGCTTTGACCGCGCGCTCTACACCTACGAGGCCGAGGGCTTCGCCCCCTACCGCGAACGCTACAAGGCGCTCTGCGTCAATCTGGGCCGCCGCGTCACCTACGACGGCGGCGCCGGAACCGCCGTTGACGTGGACGACGAGGGCCGCCTCATCGTCCGCGACGAGACCGGCGACACCCGCGTCTTTACCGGCGAGGTCAGCGTAAAGGGGATTTACGGGGCGGTGTAATCATTGCCGCCCCGTAGGGGCCGGGCATGCCCGGCCCGCAGCTTTCCCGCCGGCATCCGCCCACTGTGCACCTCCGGGCCGCACATGTGCGGCCCCTACTGCTCTATAAAAAACACAGAGCGTCCCTCCCATCCCGGGAAGAACGCTCTGTTTTTTTAATTCATCTTCAGATATTTCCGTACCGGCAGCGACACGGCACCGGCAACGACGCAGCAGATGGCCCACTCAAAAATAGCCTGCACGCCGACCAGCAGCACAATGAACATAAACGCATTCTGTGCGCCCAGCGTGTTGGCCAGGTTCTGCACATAGTCACAGTTATAGAAGATCAGTACCAGAAAGCCCATGAAGAACACGGTGTTCAGCACCGGCGCGGACAAGCCGCCCAGGAAGCAGGCCAGCTTCTCATTCTTGGGCATAGCCTTGCGCAGCGCGTTGAAGATCAGCGCGGTGCACAATCCCATCAGCACACGGGCCACAAAGCAGACCACAAAGGTGCCCGCAGGGCTGACCTGGAACAGGGCTGCGCCCATGGCGGACTTGCCCTCAACAGCCTGAATAAAGCTGGTTGCGCCAAAGACACCGCCCAGAATAGCACCTGCCATAGGGTTCATCGTCATAGCGCCGATGGCCACGGGCACGGTGAGCAGCGACGCCGACAGCGGGCCGATCTGCAGATAGCCCAGCGGCGTGTAGTTCAACACAAGCAGAATGGCCACCAGCAGCGCAAGCTGGGTGAGCCAACGGACGTTGGTACGGTTTTTCATATTCAATTTTCCTCCTGCTGCCGTCTCCTACAAATCGGGAGTACAGCGCAAATGTACGGTCCTATCGAACCGCCGAAACCAAGTATACAGCAAACAGCAGGAAAACGCAAGCAAAAAATCGGCTGCCAAAAGGCTTTCCCCATGGGGGAAGGCGTATAAATTACAGCTTTCCTTCGATCAGCAAGTCTCTGACTTCCAGCAGATCCTCACATTTCCTGTCATACAGCTGCGCGATCTCCTCCGTCGGCTGCATCAGATCCGGCACCATCACGGTCACACAGCCCGCGGCGCGGCCCGCGCGCACGCCGTTAAAGCTGTCCTCCAGCACCAGGCAGTCATGCGGGTCAAGGTGCAGCTTTTTCGCCGCGACCAAAAAGGTATCGGGTGCGGGCTTGCTGTGGGCGACCTCCGTACCGGAGACAACATCGTGGAAATACCGCGCCGTGCCGGTGGTCTGCAAATTCATCTCGATCATATTCCGCGGGCTCGAGCTGGCCACAATGCGCGGCAGGCCCATGTCCTCCAACGCGGCCAGCAGTTCTTTCAGACCCTTTTTGCAGGGTACGCCCCGGGCAAAGCGCTCGTCCGCCAGCTGCCAGATCTTGTCCAGCACCTTCTGCGGGTCGCCGGGGATGTACTCGGCCACATGGCGGCGCAGGTTGTCCCCCGCCAGGCCGCGTCCCCCGGCCCTAAACTTCTCCATATCCACGGGCAGCGGCAGACCCAGCGCGGCGCACGCGGGTTCCCACAGGGTATCCCACAGGCGCTCGGTGTCAAACATCAGCCCGTCCATATCAAAAATAACGCCTTTTACCATCGGTGTCATCCTTTCGCGAAACATAATTTTCTCTATTGTACCGCAGTTTCGGACATGATGCAAGAAAAAAGGCTTTCCCCCCGGGGCTGCGCCCGCAGGCGCGTGTCGGAGCGCAACCGCCGAAGGCGGCTCTTAGCGCGTAGACTGAAGCTGTCGCCGCAGGCGACTGATGAGGGCAAAGTGTGCCACTACAACCCATTCAAGGGCAATTTCCGCAAACTTGCCCCTCATCCGGCCCTACGGGCCACCTTCCCCCGCAGGGGAAGGCGTTTTCACTTTTCCAGATACGCCTGCACCTTGTCCAGCGCCTCGCGGCCCTCGCGATGGCCGCGGTTGTACAGGTCCAGCAGCTTGTTCTCGTCGCCCTCAAACCGGCCTATCGTGATCGGCTCCTGCGGGCGCACGCAGCAGATGCGCCCGTCCGCCTCCAGCTCATCCAGCTGATCCATCAGGGTGTTGTAGCGCAGCTCCTGGGTCAGCATATCGGCCAGAAACAGCGGCTTATCGCTGTAAAAGTCGTCGTACAGGTCCACCATCCGCTGGCCGGGCATCGCCTTGCGGAAGCCCTTCTGCCGCGTCGTGATGACAACGATCTTTTCAAAGCCCTCGTTCAGCGCCCAGTTCAGCGCGATTGGGCAGGAGCATCCGCCGTCGAGGTACGGCTGGCCATCCAGCACGACAGGCACGGATGCCAGCGGCAGGCTGGCCGACGCGCGCACGGCCTCGTCGAACGGAAAATCCGTCTTTCCCTTCTCAAAGTAGGCGGGCTTGCCGGTCTCGACGTTCGTCGCCACCGCAATGACCCGCATACCGCCGTGGGCGAAGGTCTCCTCGTCGAAGGGCACTTCCTTTTTGACGTCGTTCAGCATAAATTTCAGGCCAAACAGGCTGCCGCCGCGCAGCGCCGCCTTGGGGCCGAAGTACCGGCTGTCGTGGCGGTAGCGCAGGTTGATGCTGGCGGACCGCCCCGGCTGGTGGGACGCATAGTTCAGTGCGTTCAGTGACCCGGCAGAGACTCCGGCCACCGCCGGGAAATAGACGTCGTTCTCCATAAAGGTATCCAGCACGCCCGCCGTGAACAGCCCGCGCAGCGAGCCGCCCTCCAACAGCAGGATCGAATTGTCCGGTATCGTGATTTTGCTCATAAACAGCACCCCCTATTTGGCTATTTTACCGTATAAAATCCGCAGGTGCAAGCAAAAAAGCGCCGCAGTTTTACACATCGGGCAAATTGTGCTAAAATAGAGAAAACGCTCCGAGAGGATGATTGCTATGGTATCCCTTCGCGGTCTCACACTGACCGCCGCCCGGCCGCGCATCATTGTGCCGCTGTTTGCCCGCGACCCGGCAGCGCTCTGCCCTTTGGCGAAAGCCGCCAGCGCCGACCCCGCCGCCGAGCTGGTCGAGCTGCGTCTGGACCCGCTGCCCGCGGATGAATTTCTGAACGCGCTGGCGCTTGTGCGCGGCATCGTGGACAAGCCGCTGGTCGTCACGATCCGCACCCGGGCCGAGGGCGGTGAGCTTGCCCTGACACCCGATGCCTACGCCACGCACTGCCGTGCTCTGCTGGCACGCGGCGGCGTGGACGTGCTGGACATTGAGTGGCGGGCCTGCGGCGCGTTCCGCGCCGAGCTGCGCGACGCCGCCCACGCCGCCGGGGCCGCAGCGCTTTTCAGCGAGCATCACTTTGACGCCACGCCCGCCACGGATGCCATGGCGGATACCCTGACCGGCATGGCCGACGCCGGCGCCGACATTGCCAAGCTGGCCGTTATGCCCCGCTGCGCCGCCGACGCCGCCCGCCTGCTGGAGGCCACGGCCCGCGCCGCCGACGCCCGCCCGGACACGCCGCTCATCACAATGAGCATGGGCCCGCTGGGTGCCGTCACCCGCTTCTGCGGCGGTTCCTTCGGCAGCTGCGCGACCTTCGGTGTGACCTCCGGCACCTCCGCCAGCGCCCCCGGCCAGCCGCCCGCGGATCTGCTGAAGGCCAAGCTGATAACCGCGCCCCTGTAACGCGCCTGTAACGCACCTGTAATGCCCCTGTAATGCGCCTCTGTAGGGGCCGGACATGTCCGGCCCCTACGGCACTGCTACAATAAAAAACGCCTGTTCGCCCTTTGCATCGTAGGGTGGGGTCTTGACCCCACCGCGCCGCCTCCCGGAAATACGATTTCCCGGGATGGCCCCCGGAGCGGTCAAGACCGCTCCCTACAAAGCAATGGCAAACAGGCGTTTTCCTGTTCTCAAAACAAAAAACGCGCGGCCCCTGGACGCATATAGCTGGACGGAGAACTACGCGCTGGAACAC
>OGXC01002223.1_pt1 | contig 13504 bp, 14 predicted proteins | sample 1576201 | NCBI WGS metagenome assembly OGXC01 (sample SAMEA3541562, study PRJEB24748) | human gut metagenome | biome: human gut; feature: human-associated habitat; material: faeces | place: China | collected 2012 | reverse complement strand
GTTACGAGGTCTGCGAAGCAGGAAGCCCATTGGCTTTAGACAATGGGTAGTTCACTCCTGCGGAGAAAAATTATAAAAAGATTCAGACAGAAAGCCCTTTTGGAGAATAATATTTCTTCAAAAGGATTTTTGATATATATGGATAATTCCTGATGAAAATCTTTGTTAAACCATGTATAATAGGATTTGTGGATAATAAAAAATAAAAATGGATGAGGAATGAAAATGGAGGGAAATTTAACAAAAGATCCTATTCTAAAAACGCTGACGAAACTTGCGGTTCCGATCATGGCGTCATCGTTTCTGGGGACTTTGTACAACATCACGGACATGGCCTGGATTGGTCTGCTTGGTTCGAAGGCAGTTGCGGGTGTAGGTGTTGGAGGTATGTTTACCTGGCTTTCGCAGGGACTTGCAGCTATGGCTAGAATGGGTGGACAGGTGCATGTGGCACAGTGTATCGGACGTGGAAACAGAGAAAAGGCACACGGATTTGCACAGGCGGCAGTACAGCTTGCTGCATTTATGGGAATGGCATATGGAATTCTTTCGCTGCTTTTTACCAGACAGATGGTAGGATTTTTTCAGCTTGCAGATGCACAGGCTCATGCGGCGGCAATGTCATATACGAAGATTGCCTGTGGGCTGATCGTATTTTCTTTTATGACGCTGACACTGACTGGACTTTATACGGCACAGGGAGATTCAAAGACACCTTTTATAGCGAATCTTGTCGGCCTGGCCACAAATATGGTTCTGGATCCTGTGTTGATTCTTGGAGTGGGGATGTTTCCGAAGCTTGGTGTTGTCGGAGCTGCAATTGCGACAGTGACAGCACAGGCGATCGTTATGAGTATCATGATAGTCGGAATTGTCATACAAAAGAAAGAAAATGTACTAAAAGGAACTAGGCTTTTGGCAAAAATCCCGCGGAAATATCTGCAGGGAATCTGTAAGATCGGAATTCCGACAGCAATACAGGGAATGGCATATTGTGCAATCTCCATGGTGCTGACACGTATGATCTCCGGGTATGGTGCAGAAGCTGTTGCAACGCAGAGAGTCGGAGGTCAGATTGAATCGATATCATGGAATACTGCAGACGGTTTTGCAGCGGCATTAAATGCCTTTATCGCACAGAACTATGGTGCGGGCAAAAATGACCGTGTCAAAAAAGGATATAAGGCTTCTTTGTGGACGGTTGGTATCTGGGGACTGTTGATCTCAGCTGTATTTATATGTATGCCGGAACCGATTGCCAGAATCTTTTTTCATGAACCCAAAGCAATCGCAACATCAGTTGAATATCTGATCATCATAGGTTTCAGTGAAGCTTTTATGTGTGTGGAACTGACGACAGTCGGTGCATTATCAGGGCTCGGCAGAACCCGACTTTGCAGTATCATCAGTATAGCTTTTACCAGTGCAAGAATTCCGCTGTCGATCATTCTTGGAGGTATTATGGGTCTGGATGGAATATGGTGGGCTATTTCTTCAACCTCCATTGTAAAGGGAATTATTTTTACCTGTACATTTTTATGGATCACAAGAAAACGACGATAAACTTTCAAAAACAATGTGTGTAATACAGAACAGCAGAAAGAAAAGATTGCGGAATGGATGTTTCAGGCAATCAGAGAGTATTATATGAAAAAATGCACTTTTCCGAATGACAAACTACATCATCCGGAACTTGCCGGAAAGCCAATGGCAGTCGGTGGTGATCCGGAGGCAAGACATGGAATTGTGCTGACTGCGAATTATATTGCAAAGCGAGCCGGAGTAAAAACAGGTATGGCATTGTGGCAGGCAAGGCAAGTTTGCCCGGAAATAATTTTTGTACCGCCTCGCACGGATCTTTATTTGAGGTTTTCCAGAATGGCACAGGAGATTTACAGTGAATACACGGATCAGAGAGGATTTATGTATCAAGATAAGATACTGGCACAGCTGAATGCTAAGGAACACATGATTTATCCACAAGCATATTTTCATGAATAGGAGAGAGCAGGTGTTTTGTAATGACAGCTAAAGTGTATGTAGATGTCCTGGCGGTATTCAGCCGGGAAGGAGAATTGATCCCTACAGCGTTTGTCTGGGAAGATGGACGTAAGTATAGTTCCGCTTAAGAGACGACGGTCAAACCAGGAGCTTTTGGCAATGTGCAAACGAACGGTATCTTTTTTGCAGTATTGATGCCGTCGTTAAATCCATCGGCAACACCAGCCTCATATTCTGCTTTTCTGAGTTTTCGTTCTTCCTCTTCTTTGTCGTATTCGAATATACTCATCGAGATCACCTCCGATTTATTTGCACGAAGAAATTCAGAAAGATATGCTTGAAAATAATATTAACGCATAACTCTCATTATTTTAATATATTTTTAAAATATAATTAAAGTCAACATAAACAATAAGAACCTAGACAAATCTTCCAAATGGTACATTGTATCCGGCTCCGCTTCGTGGTAGACTGTTTTCATAGTGATTTTTATGAAAAAAGGGAAGGAGTGTTTTTATGGGAAGTAAGATAAAAACAATACAGATTCTTCAGGCAGCAGGCTATATCCTTCTGGGACTGTTTCTGGTGCTGAAGCCTGATACCAGTGTGCGGGCGATCTGTTATGGCTGCGGCGTGATTGCGGCGGCATACGGACTTCTGCATGTGCTCCAGTGCCGGAAAGGTAAGGCAAAGGGCGAACTGATCCTCGGTGTGATCTTTATTGCACTTGGCATGTTCTGTCTGATCACGCCGCAGACGGTGGTATCGTTTTTGCCGTTTCTGCTTGGCGTGGTACTGATGCTGGACGGTATCAGCAAAATCCAGAGAGCACTGGATCTGCGTGTGTTGGATGCAATCGGCTGGGGCAAGCTTCTGACGATCGGGATTCTTTTGATGATCGTTGGTGTGGCTTTGCTTTTCAACCCATTCGGGGCTGTGAAGATGACGATGGTATTCTTCGGAGCCTGCCTGCTGATCGACGGGGCACTGGATTTGTTATTTTTGCTTATCGTTTTGTAAGATGTCAGGGTAAAAAGGTTCAAAAGTCGGTTTTTTCTTGTAAGAAAAGACATTTAACTTTGACATTTTTGAAATTCCAGGAGTGTGATCTATGAAACCGGAACTTGACAATCAGTCTGTTCACCTCTATGTGAGGGTATATAATTATTACAAACAGCTTATTCTGTCGCAACAGCTTGCACCTGGAAGCAGGCTGCCGTCGATCCGGCGGTGTGCGGCAGAATTGCAGATGAGCCGGACAACGGTGGAGACGGCATACATGGTGCTTGCGGCAGAGGGCTATATTATTTCCAGGCCGCAGAGCGGATTTTATGTGACGGACATCGGCAGGACGCGAAAAACGGCAGAATTTCAGAAAAGTGCCGATCAAAAAGAAAAGAAGCCGGTGCTTTACAATTTTGCGTCTGCAAGTGTTGACAGAGAAACCTTCCGGTTTGAACTGTGGAGGCGGTATATCAAAAGTGCACTGCGGCAGGATGAGCGTCTGCTCTCTTATGGAGAACCGCAGGGAGAATACGATCTGCGGGAGGTTCTGTGCAGATATTTGCAAAACAACCGAAATGTGGTTTGTACGCCGGAACATATTGTGATCGGAGCGGGTGTTCAGAGCCTGCTTCACATTCTGTGTCCGTTGATTGAGGGACGTAAAAAAATTGCGTTTTATAATCCGGGATTTCGTCAGGGGCGTGCCGTTTTTGAGGATCATGGTTTTGAACTGTGCGATCGAAAACAGGAGCAGCCGGATGTCTGCTATGTGTCACCTTCGCAGGCGACTGCCTGGGGCGATGTTCTTTCGGTCGGAGAGCGGATGAAGATACTGCGTGAAGCATCTGAAAAAAATATTTTGCTGATCGAGGATGACTACAACAGTGAATTCTGTTATTATCATCATCCATCGCCGTCCATTCAGGGTCTGGCGGGCGGAAACGGAGTCATTTATCTCGGAACATTTTCCAGGCTTTTGCTGCCGTCGATCCGCTTAAGTTTTATGGTGCTTCCGCCGGATCTTCTGGAAAAATATCAGAGACGCAGAGATTTTTATAATCAGACGGCATCCAAAACGGAACAGATCGCATTGTGTCAGTTTATCCGGGATGGTCATCTGGAAAGTCAGATTCGTAAATCCAGGAAACACTATTTAGCGAAAACAAAAATTTTGTGCAGTGAAGCGAAAAGGATTTTTGTAGAAGAGGCAAAAGTTACGGCCGGGGAGACCGGATTTGTAAGCCTTCTGGAAATTTTCGGAGCAGGAAATCTGCGGGAAGTTCTGTACAGAGCAGAAGAAAAAGGTTTTGCTTTTTTATCTGCGGATGAAAGTGAGCAAGGGATCCGTCTTGCTCTTTCCTGTGCAGCAGTTCCGGTGGAGAAGTTTTCAGAGGCGTTACAGCTGCTGAAGCAGTGTTTCTGAATTTTGCAATGAGATTTAAAAATGCTTTCGATGGAAATACCGTTTCGCATGCAGATGTGGTGATGCGAAAACATTATGAAAGGAAAAGAAAATGGCGAGACAAAAGAATAAAATATTGATGTTTTTGTTTTCTCTGATCCCGGGAGCAGGACAGATGTATATGGGATTTATGAAGCAGGGATTGTCTTTAATGACAATCTTTGCAACGTTATGTGCAGTGGGTATCTGGCTGGATATCAAGCCGCTGCTTTTCTTTGCACCGATCATTCTGCTGTACAGCTTTTTCGATGCAACCAACAAGAATTCGATGGACGCAGAAGCGTTTAAAAAATTGGAGGATCATTATCTCTGGGGTGATGACTGGATGGAGTGGAGCGAAGGCTTAAAGGACAGCATCAGCAGACGGGATGGTAAAAAGGCCATGGGAACGGTTTTGTATATCGTGGCGGCGTGCATGATCTGGAGTGTTGTCAAATATTTTGCGGACATCATCTACGGGCCGACCAGTCTGCCAGGTGCTGTGATCGCAAAGATTCCGGTTGCTGTTGTTGCTGTATTTGTTTTATGGGTAGGCCGCAAACTGATGAAGAGTGCTTCTGATGAAGAAAAAAGATTCTATCGTGGAATGCCGTATCCGTATGCACAGAGCATGGGGATCCATATGAACGGTGAGCGTATGCCAAATCCATGGGAGCGTGTGTGGAGTGATCCGCAGAGAATGCAGCATCCGGAGCAGGAGCCGGTCAGAGAAACGGTTGTGGAAGAAGCTGCAGCTGCACAGGAAACCGCAGAAAAAGCAAAAGTAGAACTTCGCAAAGAAAACGAAACAAAAGAGGTTGTGAAACCACAGGAAGAAAAAGCGGGGACTGCACAGGAAAATGAGACACAGACAGGCACAGAGGAAACCGATGTGGTCGAAGAAGTGGCAGAAGCTGAAAAAGAAAGAGAAATCAAAGAAACGCTTGAAACCATGGAAGCGGAAGCTGCTGTGGAAAAATCCTGAAGCATGTTTTTGTGTTTCTGACAGCAGAGCTGAGCAAGTAGCGAAGCGGATTGTGAATGTCCGCTTTACCTGAATAGTTACAAAAATCCCTTCATAAGATACAGTAAACGGACGGACTTATGGAGGGATTTTTCTGTCATTTCTACTCTTTTTGTCGATGTATATGATACCGTTTGTTCTGCTTTACGTTGTCGGTTATGCCTTTCTGAAAAAGAGAGATGCATACGGTGATTTTGTGCGTGGTGCCGGGGAAGGAATCCACACGGCATTTGCGATCCTGCCGACACTTGTCGGTCTGATGACAGCCGTAGGGATCCTGCGGGCATCGGGTTTCCTTAAATGGCTCTCGGATATCCTTGGCAGGCTTTTTGCCGGAATCGGATTTCCGGTGCAGCTTGTGCCGCTTGCAGTGGTGCGTCTGTTTTCCGCCAGTGCGGCGACCGGATTTCTTCTGGATATTTTTAAAGAATTCGGGCCGGATTCCAAGATCGGAATCATTGCATCACTGATGCTCAGCTGCACGGAAACGGTATTTTATACGATGAGCGTTTATTTTATGGCAGCAAAAGTGACAAAAACACGGTATACGCTGGCAGGTGCACTGCTTTCTGTTTTTGCCGGGATTGCCGCCAGCTTTTTTCTTGGAAATTTTCTACAGCTTTAAGGACCATTCCTGGCAGTTCCAGACGGTTGTCACGATATCCTGATAGAATTCCGGCTCATGGCAGATCAGCAGAATACTTCCCTTATATTCCTGAAGAGCTTTTTTCAGTTCTGCTTTTGCGTCAACATCGAGGTGGTTGGTCGGCTCGTCCAGCAGCAGAATATTGCTCTCACGGTTCAAAATCTTGCAGAGACGTACTTTTGCCTGCTCGCCGCCGCTCAGTACACGCACCTGACTCTCGATGTGTTTGGTGGTCAGACCGCATTTTGCCAGCATGGAACGGATCTCGTACTGTGTCATTGCCGGAAATTCGCTCCAGATCTCTTCGATACAGGTCGAAGTGTTCTGCGTATCGGACTCCTGCTCAAAATAACCGATATGCTGATAATCGCCAAGATGCACTTCGCCGGAATACGGTTTGATCAGCTGCAGAATGCTTTTCAGAAGCGTGGTCTTACCGATACCGTTTGCACCGGTCAGGGCAATGCGTTCGCCGCGTTCCATGCGGATATTTAACGGTTTTGTCAGCGGTTCGTCGTAACCGATCACCAGATCGTTTGTCTCGAAGATCATCTTTCCGGAAGTACGGGCCGTTTTAAAGTGAAACTCCGGCTTTGGTTTTTCACGATCCAGTTCGATGATGTCCATTTTGTCCAGTTTTTTCTGGCGTGCCATCGCCATATTCCTTGTAGCGACGCGGGCTTTGTTGCGGGCAACGAAATCCTTGAGGTCGCTGATCTCCTGCTGCTGGCGGTTGTAGGCAGCCTCAAGCTGGGCTTTCTTCATGGCGTAGACTTCCTGGAATTTATCGTAATCGCCCGGATAGCGGTCAAGTCTGCAGTTTTCCATATGATAGATCAGGTTGATGACGCTGTTCAGGAACGGAATATCATGGGAGATCAGAATAAAGGCATTTTCATAATCCTGGAGATAGCGTTTCAGCCATTCAATGTGCTGCTCATCCAGATAGTTGGTCGGCTCGTCCAGAAGCAGGATGTCTGGTTTTTCCAGCAGAAGCTTTGCCATCAGTACACGGGTACGCTGTCCGCCGGAGAGGTCGGTTACATCACGGTCAAGCCCAAGCTCTTCCAGACCGAGTGCACGGGCAATCTCGTCTACTTTTGTGTCGATCATATAGAAATCGTGCTGCTCTAAAAGCTCCTGATATGTGCCGGTCTCGGCGAGCAGACGTTCCATTTCTTCCGGTGTGGCATCGCCCATCTGTTCATACATACGGTTCATTTCCGCTTCCATTGCAAATAAAAACTGAAAAGCAGAACGCAAGACATCACCGATCGTCATGCCCTTTTCCAGGACAGAATGCTGATCCAGATAGCCGACACGGACATTTTTTGCCCATTCGACCGTTCCCTCATCCGGTGTCAGGTTTCCGGTGATGATATTCATAAACGTGGACTTGCCTTCTCCGTTTGCACCGATCAGGCCGATATGTTCGCCTTTGAGGAGACGAAAAGAAACATTGTCGAAAATCGCACGGTCACCAAAACCATGCGTCAGATTTTTTACATTTAAGATCATAATTACTCCTGTAAAATTTTGTGAAGTTATGAAAGTTATGAGATGCCATATGAATTGTTTCGTACTTCGTACTTTCACAATTCTTTCTACGCTCCGCTTCGGTCGGGGCGGGTTCCAAGGTCTTTCATCCACTTATGAGCAAGCTCATGTGGATTTAGATCTTTTGATCCTGGCATTTTATGATGTTGGGGTCAAAAGATGCCATACGAATTGTTCCGTACTTCGTACTCCCACAATTCTACCCAATATTCGCATATCGTGAAGCTTACGCTCCACTTTTATGCTCATATCGGGGCGGGTCATTAAGCCATAAAACCACTCCTGTGCAAGCACATCGTGGTTTCAGGCTTTTGACCCTGGCATCTTATTATCTTACCATAAAAGAAAGGGGTTGCACAATCGAAAAAAAAGGAATATCCTTACTGCGATTCTTGTGATAAAATAACGGGTACAAAAAGATTTTTGGAAATATATAAGGAGGTACATATGACAAAAAAACAGCTTGCGCTGGAAGTGATCGAGCGTTTAAAGAAGGAATATCCTCTGGCAGACTGTACGCTTGATTATGATGCGGCATGGAAACTGCTGGTTAGTGTCCGGCTTGCGGCACAGTGTACGGATGCCAGGGTAAATGTTGTGGTTCAGGATCTCTATGCGAAATATCCGGATGTAGATGCTCTTGCGGAAGCGACACCGGAAGAGATCGAGGCGATCGTAAGGCCATGCGGTCTTGGAAAAAGCAAGGCACGTGATATTAGTGCATGCATGAAAATGCTGCGTGATGAGTACGACGGCAAAGTGCCGTGTGATTTTGATGCGATTTTAAAGCTTCCGGGCGTGGGAAGAAAGAGTGCAAACCTGATCATGGGCGATGTTTTCAAAAAGCCTGCGATCGTCACGGATACGCACTGCATTCGTCTGACAAACCGTATCGGTCTGGTAGATGGGATCAAAGATCCGAAAAAAGTCGAAATGGCACTCTGGAAGATCATTCCACCGGAAGAAGGTAGTGATTTCTGCCACAGACTCGTTTATCATGGCAGAGAGGTCTGTACAGCGAGAACAAAGCCTTATTGTGACAGATGCTGCCTGGCGGATATCTGTGCAAAAAATGGAATTTAAAATATGGAGGTAGTAAGGAAATGAGAAACGCAGCAACAGATCTGACAGAAGGTACACCTTGGAAGATTATCATGCGATTTTCGATTCCATTATTTTTTACGTTTTTACTGCAGCAGTTTTATAACATGGTAGATACGATCGTTGTAGGCCAGTTCCTTGGAAAAGATGCACTGGCGGGCGTTGGTTCTACCGGGGCGATCAATTTTATGATCATCGGATTCTGTATGGGACTTGCCAATGGTTTTGTCATTCCGGTCGCACAGCGTTACGGGGCAAAAGATTATAAAGATATGAGAAGGTTTGTGGCAAACAGCATCTGGCTGACTGTTTTTTTTGCGGCGATCATGAGCATCACAGTCTGTATTTTATGCCGCAGCGTGCTGATCGCCATGAAGACACCGGCAGATATCCTGGATCTTGCATATGATTATATTTTTATCATTTTTGCAGGGATACCGATCACACTTGCCTACAATCTCCTGACCGGGATCATCCGTTCTCTTGGGGATTCCAAATCGCCGCTGATCTTTCTGCTGATGGCAGCAGTGGCAAATATCGGATTTGATATCCTGTCAGTAACGGTTTTGAAACTCGGCGTTTGTGGACCGGCTTTTGCGACACTGCTTGCACAGGCATTTTCCGTGCTACTGTCTCTGTGGTGTATAAAGACAAAGTTCCCGATCCTGAAAATGGAGCCGGGAGAATGGAAATTGCATGGCAAACACATCGGTATCCTCTGTAAAATGGGTATTCCGATGGGACTTCAGTATTCGATCACAGCGATCGGCAGTGTCGTGCTTCAGACCGGTATCAATACACTTGGTTCGGCAGCCGTTGCCTCGGTTTCGGCGGCATCGAAGCTTTCGATGTTCCTGGCGTGTCCGTTTGATGCGATCGGTTCGGCCATGGCAACTTACACCGGACAGAATGTCGGGGCAGGCAAGATCGAGCGTATCGGTCAGGGATTAAAGGCATCCGTTCTGATCGGTATCACATACTCGATCCTGATTTTCCTGGTCATGCTTTTTTCTGCAAAATATTGGATGCTTCTGTTCATAAATGCATCCGAAACGGAGATCATACATAATGCAGTGCTGTTTATTCTTGCAAACAGCGGATTTTACATTGCACTTGTTTTTGTCAATGCGGTTCGCTTTACCATTCAGGGAGCAGGATTCAGCACTCTGGCAATCCTTGCAGGTGTCATGGAAATGATCGCAAGAGCCATTATCGGCGTGATCATGGTTCCGTATCTGGGATTCGCAAGCGTATGTTTTGCCAGTCCTCTGGCATGGATCATGGCAGACTGTTTCCTGATTCCGGCGTACTGTCATGTGATCCGAAAGCTGAAACAGAGAAGGGCACAGGGTGTGCCAAATATGTAGATTTTGTTAAGAAGTGTTAAGAAAAGTTGACATTAACCGCATCTTCATTGTACAATGAAAAAGGGAGTGGACTTGAAACACACTGAAAATCAGAGAGAAAAGGGGGATTTTTCATGTATAATAAAAAGAAAATTGCGACATTACTGGTAATCGGAATGGCCGCAATGTTTATGATGAACGGCTGCCAGAAAAAGGCATCTGAGACGGAGACGACGAAACAGACGACAGCTCAGAGCGAAAGTACTGCACAGACCGAAGCAGCCACAACATATACCTCAGAGAGCAATTCATTTTCTTTTGATCTTCCGGATTCTGCATGGGTGGCGACAAAGGAAGGCATTGAGAATAAATGGGCATTTATGAAAGAAGGCGTCGGCACGATCCGGATCACGCACAAAAAGTCAAAGATCAAGGAGAAGAATCTGCCGCAGTCTCAGGAAGATGCGATTGCTCTTTTAAACGATATCCAGGAGAATGCATTTTCTCAGGTAGAATATAAAAAAGACAGCACCAATGGTACAGAGCTTTATTATTATGCTGCATCCACGCAGGACGCAGATCTTGGTTACGTTTATCTGATCAAGTATCTGATCAATACGGACACCGAGAGTTATACGATCACGGCAAAACTGACATCCAGTGACAGTACGGTGCAGCAGGCAGTGAAAAGTGCCGTTACCAGCTTCAAAGTTTTAAATGATGACAGTAAAAAGACAGATTCTGATGCAAACTCCGGATCTTCGGCAGACGGCAGTACATCTTCGGATAATGCCGGTAACAGTTCTGATCCGGAAAATACAGGTGATACTGCTTCAGACAATACTTCCGGTGAAAGTACAGGCGATTCTTCCGGTGCATCGACCGATGAGGAATACCGCTATTTCTTTGATGCAAACGGAAATACGATCTACGCTTATCCGTCTGAGGACGGCAGCTGGCGTGATGATAACGGAACTTCTTATATTTTCCTGGAAAACGGCGTAGAAGATTCCAACGGCACACAGTATTATTATGATCCGCCTCAGGGAACAACAGGTTCCGGCAATTCTTCAGATAATGGCATGGTCATTGGTTTCTATGATATCAATGGAAACTATCAGACAGCGACACAGGATGCAAACGGAAACTGGATCGGCAGTGATGGAAAAACCTACACTTTCGATGAAAAAGGGGCAACAGACAGCGACGGCAATTTCAGCAAATGGTAAAACAGAATAAAAATGGGATATAAAGGAGTGTAAATATTATTATGAAAAATAAGGCATTACATTTTATGGCAGCAGCAGTCCTCTCATCGGCTCTTCTGATGACAGGATGCGGCAGCCACAGTGGGGATACGAACAGCAGCACAAAACAGACCCAGGATCAGACACAGGGGGGAGCAGGTCAGGATTCTGCCCAGACTTCAGCCGCAGAGGATCAGAATCAGGCATCGGATGACCAGAATCAGAGCCAGGATACGCAGACACCGGAAACACATCCGGATCTGGAGACAAGAGTGGAAACAGAGGTAGTGCAGCAGCCGGAAACACAGGCACCGGATACCGAGAATAACATCGATAATCCGGCAGCCGATAATGGTGAAGGCGATACCAATGGCTTCTATGATGATGGCGGAACCTGGATCACCGTTCACAAAAACAGCCAGGGGCAGTGGGTTGATGAAAGCGGTATGACCTACCAGTTTGGCGATGATGGCGTAACCGATCAGAATGGCGTTTTCTATCCATATTAAACCGGTTTTTGATTGACATTATATCTGCGAAAGCGTAGAATATGGAAGTCAAAGAAGGTAACAACCAGAATGGAGGAGTATAGATGAAAATGAGATCAAAAATCGTAACTTGTCTGGTACTCGCTCTGTCCATTTCCTGTCTGGCTACCGGCTGTAAAAAGAAAGCACAGGAAACTGAGACGAGCAGCGAAACGATTCGTGTTACAGAGAAACAGACAGAGAGCGAAACAGCAAAGAAAGCTACAAATACATCCACAACATTTAAATCAAAAGATGGCAGTATTTCTATCAAACTTCCGGATGACACCTGGACAATGAAAAAAGAAGGCACAAAAGAATGGACCTTTGAGTCACCGAACCAGGGAACGATCACGATCGTACATTATTCCGGAGATGAGACGAACGGACTTGTTTTCCCGTCCTCTGAAGAAGAAGTACTGAATAATCTGGAGAAAGCCGGAAAATCCAAAACCGATTATGCAGTTGTAGAATACAAGAAAAATACCATGGGTTCTTACGAGGCATATCACACAACCATCAAATGTAAGAGTACAAATAGTAAGTATGCGTACTCGGTAGCATATAACCTGGTAGGAGATGAGGATATTTATTCGGTCAATGGTCAGGTTATGCAGGATGATGCAACGGCAATGGAAGCGATCCGTACTTCTGTGGAGAGTCTGAAACTGCTGAAAACATCGAGCACAACAACATCTGAGACTAAAAAGAATAATACAACATCTTCCGAGTCGAACAGTACAACACAGTCCGAGTCCGGAAGCACAGCTTCTACCGATGGCAATTCTGATTCCAACCAGAACGGTCAGTATGTTTATGACAGCAACGGCAACGCAGTTTATATCTATCAGGACAGCGACGGAAACTGGGTAGACAGCAGCGGAGCGATTTATTATTTTAATGCAAACGGTATCACAAACAGCAACGGTGCAAGCTTTACCTACAATCCGCAGGGTGGAAACAGCGACAATAATAACAACAACGGCGGAAATAACAATAACGGCGGTGATAACAACAATAACAACGGCGGAGCTACTCAGACCAGCAGTTTCTATGACAATCAGGGAAATCTGATCACAGTTTATAAAAACAGCAACGGAAACTGGGTAGATGGAAACGGCATTGTTTACACCTTTGGTCAGTATGGTGTAACCGATAATTACGGCAATTATTATCCATATGACAACAGCGGAAATAATAACGGCAACAACGGAAATAATAACGGCAACAACGGAAATAATAACGGCAACAACGGAAATAATGGCAACAATGGAAACAATGGCAATACCGGTGGAAACACAGGAGGTAATACCGGCGGCAGCACCAACGGTTTTTATGATGACCAGGGCAATTATATTTCCGTGACACAGGATGCAAACGGAAACTGGGTAGACAGCGGCGGAATGCAGTATACATTCGGTAACGATGGCGTAACCGATGCAAACGGAAACTTCTATCCATACTAAAAACAAAAAAGTGCAGAGACGCACATCATGTAATCATGCAGAATATACAAAGGACAGCAGAGAAAATCTGTTGTCCTTTTTACGTTAAGTGCGCCTAGCGGCGCACGTTTCTAACGGGTTAAAGTCCCGAATCCGCCCGGTAG
>OGXC01002216.1_pt1 | contig 13549 bp, 16 predicted proteins | sample 1576201 | NCBI WGS metagenome assembly OGXC01 (sample SAMEA3541562, study PRJEB24748) | human gut metagenome | biome: human gut; feature: human-associated habitat; material: faeces | place: China | collected 2012 | reverse complement strand
TATGGCTGTCTTTGTATTCTATCCATTGGCGGATCTGGTATATCTGAGCTTTTTTGATTACAATCTGATCGGAAAGAAGAAATTTGCGGGATTGGGCAATTATAAGGTGCTGTTCTTTGTAAAGACGGATTTTTGGGAAGCGCTGTCCAATACTGCCGTTTACACGGGAACCGTGGTTGTGCTGAGTCTTTTGCTGGCAGTGCTCTTTGCCATGTGGCTGGAGAGGGACAGCCTGGTGAACCGTTTCCTGCAGAAGAGTATGTTCACCCCATATCTGATTTCTATGGTGTCCTGTGCGTATATCTGGTCCTGGATGTATAATGATGACAGCGGGATCCTGAATGCCATGCTGGCCATGTTCGGTCTCCCCCTGTCCCGGTGGCTCAATGATTCCCACATTGCTTTGTTCTGTGTGGCAGCAGTGGCTGTATGGAAGAGCCTTGGATATTATCTGATCATTGTCCTGGCCTCAGTGCGGACGATCCCTCCGGAGATCCTGGAGGCAGCGGAGCTTGACAATACATCTCCAGTGAGGAAATTTTTCCGGATCACGCTTCCTATGATCTCGCCGCAGCTGTTTTTTCTGCTGGGCAAGACCCTGTGTGTGGAACACACTACGCCGGAAGAATACGCCCGTGTTATGACCCCGCCGCCGAACACAAAAGAAAGCCACGAAAGATAAGGAGAAAGTACCTATGAACGACATTTTTGCAAACACCGAAACCATGCAGGAAAACGAGCATCCTCGTTTTTACACCGCAGAATCCGTTATGCGCGGGCATCCCGACAAGCTGTGCGACCTCATTGCCGACAGCGTGCTGGACGCCTGTCTGCAGCATGATCCCGCCAGCCGCGTGGCTTGTGAGGTCATGGCAACCCACGGTCACATCATTGTGGCGGGCGAAATCACGACCAGCGCTAAGCCGGATGTATTCAACATCGTCCGCGACACCCTGCGCGATGTCGGCTATGACCCGAAGGCGTACCAAATCGACTGCTACATCCACGACCAGAGTCCCGACATTGCGGGCGCTGTCGAGCCGGAATTGGCTGAGGGAGAGGACGAGGACACCCTCGGTGCGGGCGATCAGGGCGTTATGGTCGGCTACGCCTGCAACGAAACGCCCGAATATCTGCCCATGCCGGTGGTTGCCGCCCAGCGCCTTGTAACGCTGTTGGAAATCTCCCGCATGACCGGCGTTATCCCCGACATCGGTCCGGACGGCAAGGTGCAGGTCACGATGGAATACAACGGCGACACGCCTGTGCGCATCACCACGGTGGTCGTGTCAGTTCAGCACAAGGAGGACACCGACATCAATAAGCTGGCGGATCTGCTGGACGAATATGTGTTCCCGCTGGCCTTTGACGGTATGCCCGCCGATGATGCGGAAATCATCCTGAACCCCAGCGGCAAGTTTGTGCAGGGCGGCCCGGATGCCGACACTGGCCTGACCGGGCGCAAGCTCATGGTGGATACCTACGGCACCTTTGCGCCCCACGGCGGTGGTGCGTTCGGCGGAAAAGACCCGACCAAAGTAGACCGCAGCGGCGCGTATATGGCGCGGTACATTGCCAAAAACATTGTTGCTACACACCTTGCAACACACTGTCAGGTGACGCTGGCGTATGCCATTGGGCAGGCCGAGCCGGTTATGGTGGATGTGAATACGTTTGGCACCTGTTACGCCTGTGAAGATGATTGTTTGGCTGCCGCCGTGCGTAAGGCGTATGACCTGACCCCGGCTGGCATTATTAAGCAGCTGAACCTGACGAACCCAATCTACAAATATACAGCCGCAGGAGGTCACTTTGGCCGCAAGGATTTCCCGTGGGAAAAGGTCGATAACATGAGCGACTTTATCTCTTACATTCAGTAATGCCCGGCGTAACACAAGAGCAGATTGCCGCCGCCAGACGGATGTCGACGATTGAATTCTTACAAAAATATCGCCCCAACTCGCTCGTGAAAAGCAGCGCCCGCGGCGAGTACCAGTTGGCCGAGCATGACAGCTTCAAGATAAACGGCGAATCAAGTGTCTGGCACTGGAAAAGCCGCGACATCGGCGGCAAGTCGGCGCTGAAATATTTGATTTATGTGGAAGGTGTACCGTTCGTAGAAGCGGTGCAGCTGTTATGTGAAGAAAGCCCGATGTACATCCCCGTGCAGCATGAAGCGGTGGAGCGCGAGCGCCCGCTGTTTCGTCTGCCGAACCCCGCGCTGAATAATGACCGCGTAACGCGGTATTTGCTGGGACGCGGCATCTCACTGCCCACCATCCGATACTGCATTGCGAGAAAAATTCTATACGAAAGTGCAGAATATCACAACTGTGTCTTTCTGGGAAAGGACGCGCAGGGTGAGCCGAAATATGCGGCTCTGCGCGGTATTTATGACTATGGGAAACCGTTCAAGCGTGAGGCGCCCGGCAGTCAGAAACAGTACGGATTCTGCATCCCGCCGATGCAGCGCGGCACTACCGTGGCCGTGTTTGAAGCCGCCATAGATGCCATGGCAGAGATGACGCTCTGCGGCGATGCTGCAGATAAATACCGTTTGTCGCTGGGCGGGGTTTCATCCTCCGGCAAAGAACCGCTGGCCTTGCAGGAATTTCTGCGCCAGCACCCGGAAATCACCACGATAGAACTGCGGCTGGACAACGATGCCAAAGGGCGCATGGCGAGTGTCGGCATTCAGAACCTTTACCGAGAAAAGTATCAGGTTTGCGACCTGCCGCCCGACATCGAGAATGGAGATTACGCTGATATGGCAAAAAACAACCTGATGGCAAGAACTGCCGCCCACCGCGCAGTTTGCCGATAGAGAGAGATCAACATGAAAGTCAGAAATCGTTCGCCCACTTATAGGGCATAAACAGGAGGTAAATCGTTATGGCTGTGTTCCGTGTACAAAAGACGCAAAATTATACCATTATGTCCAACCATCATCTGCGCAACAAGGCTCTTTCGCTCAAGGCGAAGGGGCTTTTATCTTTGATGCTGTCTCTGCCCGAAGATTGGGATTATACCACGCGAGGGCTGGCATCCATCTGCAAAGAGGGTGTGGATAGTGTCTGCGCCACCGTGCGCGAGTTAGAAGCAGCGGGTTATATTATCCGCCGCCGCATCCGCGACAAGAACGGTCAGATGCGCGGTATGGAGTACACGGTTTTAGAGCAGCCGCAGCCTCCGGAACAGGACAAGCCTAGCTGTGCCCAACCAAAACAGGCAAAGCCTAAACGGGAAAAACCTGTACAGGCAAATCCTGCACAATTAAATACTAAAGAACAAAAGAAAGAAATAGCTAAAAACGTATCTAATCCTATCCGCACGGCAGACGAACGGGAGCAGTATCGGGATTTGATTCGGGAAAACATTGAGTATGACATTCTGGCAAAGAACAATCCGGCAGATAGGATTCGATTGGATGAGCTGGTGGAACTCATGCTGGACACGGTCTGTTCCAAACGCAGCAGTATCCGTATTGCGGGGGACGAGTTTCCGGCAGAGGTAGTGAAGTCCAGATTCCTGAAACTTGAAGCTCAGCATATCCAGTATGTGCTGGACAGTCTGAAAGACAACCCGCCGCATATCCGCAATATCAAGAAATACTTACTGGCGGCGCTTTACAATGCGCCGCTGACGATTGAAAACTACTACGCCGCGCAGATCAACCATGATTTGTACGGCAGAAACCGAGGTGATGTGAATTGGAAATGAAGTTTTATTCTCCGCTGACTGCGGAATTTTTCCCAGATGAACCTGACTGGGAGGACGAATCTTACAACGAGTACGAAGGCTATCCAATGGACGGCCATGACCTGCTGCAATACGCAGACGCTGTTGATGAGGCTGTGAAAAAGGACATTGCAGATTTCAACGGCGACCTGATGCAGTATTACCACGAGGACGATTCTGTCCGCAGCAAGGTGGTAAGTGCTGTGCCGTCTGCTGAAATTTGCGGCAACAAACTGTGCGGGTGTCTGACCGTGGAACTGAAAGAAGCTCTGCTCGATGATGAGCAGACCGTCCTGTGCAACTACATCTCCGGCCAGTACAGTGACGGCTGGGGCGAGGGCTTTGAACAGAGGGATATTCGTGTGGAGGACGGCACGTTGGCTGTGCATTTCTGGCAGGATCACGATTTTGAACTGAAACGCGATGTGCCGGATATGACCGAATTCAACAAACTGCTGAACCGCCCGAAGAAGCCCAAGATGCAGCTGATTGGGCAGGACGGCAACATTTTTGCCATCATGGGTCGAGCCTCGCGCCTGTTGAAAAATGCCGGGCAGAGCGATAAGGCCAAGGAAATGTGCGACAGGGTCACGGCAAGTCAAAGCTACTCCGAAGCACTCAACATCGTTTCCGAGTATGTGGAAACCGAACTGTCGCCCACGCCCGCGCCCAAACGTGACCGGGGTGATGCCAGATGAAGAAATATGAGATCACCGACATTGCCCATCCCGACAATCCCAACCTGCACCGCATCCGCGCGGTGACGGATCTGACCGAGGATGTCCTTGCCGGGATGCTCGGCGGCTATGTGGAAAGCTATAACAACCTCGACCAAGAGGGGCGTGCATGGATTTCGGAGGATGCCATCGCCTGTGAAAATGCAGTTGTCTGCGGCGATGCAGTCCTTACAGATCATGCCGTTGCAAGGGGTAATGCCTATGTCGGCAATAATGCCATGATGACCGGCCATGCCATCGCACAAGATGATGCAGCTATTTGCGGCGGATTGCTCACGGGAAAAAGCTGTGTCTGCGGTTATGCCGTGATTCGGCAGGATGAGCAGACCTTGTGCGCACCGATCATTGACGGCAGCGCCCGTGTATATGGCGAAATCTCCGGCAATGTAGTCTGCCGCGGCGATGCCGTTGTCCTGCCCGGCACCAAGCTCGACAACAGGACGCAGGACTGCTTTGTACTCGAAGATGACCGTGTTTCTGTGCAGACGGCAAGCCGGACCCCGCCCCCGAAAGAACCCCGTACCTATGATTTTGAACGATAAAACGAAAGGAAGATGCCTTTGACGAACACTCCCGAAACGCTCAATATTCTCAACCCCGATTTTCGGATGCCCGAACACAGCGGCGGTGACCGCTGGTCGATCCTGCACGGGGATTCTTTGCAGATCCTCCGCCAGTTTGTGCCGAACAGCTTCGATGCCATCATCACCGACCCGCCCTATGCCAGCGGCGGCAGCAGCCAGACCACCAAGAACCGCAGCACCAACGAAAAGTACAGCAGCATGAGCAAAGAAAAGGCGCTGCCCGACTTCGATTCCGACCAGATGGATCAGCTGAGTTGGATGTTCTGGACGGCGGCATGGCTGCAGGACGCCCGCCGCATTGCCAAGCCCGGTGCGCCCGTCTGCCTGTTCATCGATTGGCGGCAGCTGCCCGCCATGACGCTGGCTTTGCAGTGGGCGGGCTGGACCTGGCGCGGTGTAGCCGTGTGGGATAAAGTCGCCAGCCGCCCGCAAAAAGGACGCTTCCGCCAGCAGTCTGAGTACATCGTGTGGGGGTCCAACGGCAAAATGCCGCTTGAGAGAAATGTTGGGTGTCTACCGGGCGTGTTCCGTTACCCGAATCCCCAGAACCGCATCCATGTCACCGAAAAGCCCTTGCAGCTCATGCGGGATGTGGTGCAGATCTGCGAGCCGGGCGGGCGCATCCTTGACCCCTTTGCCGGGGCAGGCACCACAGTACTGGCCGCTGTGCAGGAAGGCTATGAGGCTGTCGGCATCGAAATGTCGGACGCCTACTTCCAACGCAGCACCGAACGGCTGAAAACTGTCCTTGAATCCGAAGTGAATCAGAACTGATTCACTATTTTGCAAGAAATACCGGAAAGTGAATCAAATCTGATTCACTCCCGAAATTCAGAAAGGAACCACGAAAATGAAACGACCTTGGGCTTTTATCTGCGCCAGCGAGGGCGCGACATCCAAACACTTGCGCAACTATTGCCGCGAGGTGTACCTGCTGGGCTACCTGCCTGTATGCCCCAAATTGCAGGACAGTCAGTATTTAGTGCTGGAAGATGCCGTGGAGCGCAGCGAGTACACCGCCATTGTGCGGGATAAGCTGTTGCGCTGCCCGATGCTGGTGGTCTGCAGTCGCAATCAGGATGCAACCACCAACGCGCAGATCGGTTTGGCGCAGAAGTATAACCGCATTGTGACGACCTTGGACGGCTTGAAGAAAGCCGTTTCGGAGGGCGACGACCTTGTGTCATGAACCGTTTTGCGGGGTGTCGTGTTTTGCAAGCATAGCGTTTGGATATCCAAACGCACCTTTGGGGTGATCCCCAAACCCCCGTAATGCGCAGGCGTGGTCATGTGATTCCGCTGCGGCTGAACGAGCGCGAGTACCGCCATCTTTGTGAACAGGTCGAAACAAGTGGATTATCCCGCGAGGAATACCTGCGCTCCCTTATCTTAGGCAAGGAAATCCATCCGCGCCTCTGCACACACCATGCGGAACTTGTGCGGCAAATTTCCGGTTTGTGCAACAACGCAAACCAGCTTGCGCATCGCGCCAACAGCACGGGCGTGGCGGGGCAGCAAAGCGTGGACGAGATGACGCGCGTTGCCAAGGAAGTCTGGCGCGAAATAAAAGAGAACTATTAGGAGATAGCATGAAAAATGGCTTACACATCCGTGATCCCTGTCCGCCGTCTGGATCGGGCGGTGAAGTATGTAATGAACAAAGAAAAGACCACGGCGGTATCCTTGCAGGATGCATTAGACTATGCATCCAACCGTGACAAAACCGAGAAGTCCTGCTTTGAAAGCTCGTATGCCTGCACGCTGGAAACCGCCTTTTCCGATATGCGGCAAACCAAGGAACGCTGGCACAAGTCGGGCGGTGTGCAGGGGTATCACCTTGTGCAGAGCTTCGCTGCAGGAGAGGTCTCCCCCGAACTGGCGCACCAAATCGCCAAGGAACTGGCAGCTCGCGTGCTGGGCGGGCGGTATGAATATGTCATCGGTACGCACCTGAACACCGGGCACATCCATTCGCATATTGTCTGGAACTCGGTCAGCTGTGTGGATGGAAAAAAGTATCGCAGCAACTATAAAAGCTATGTGACGGAAATCCGCGCAGTGTCAGATGCACTTTGCCGGAAATATAAGCTGTCGGTCATCGACACCGAGAACTCAAACCATGTGGCAAAGCCCTACGCCGAGTGGTTGGCGGAGAAAAACGGTCAGCCAACATGGCGCACGGCTATTCGGCAGGATGTGGACGAAGCGATTCAACAAAGCCTTACATGGCGGCAGTTTCTTAACGCGCTGGAACGCAAAGGCTATGAAGTCCGCATGGGGCGCAAGTATCCCGTTTTGCGTCCACCCGCAAAAGAGCGCTTTGTTCGATTCAAAACGCTGGGCAAGAGGTATACCCCCGAAGCGATTCAGACGCGCATCCTTTATCCACAATTTAACCGCTGTTTCGTGGAAAACTTGCCGCGCGTCCAATATGGGCGGCTGCACGGCGGTAAACCCCGCCGCAAGCTGACCGGGCTGCGGGCGCTGTATTATCGCTATCTATACGAATTGGGCGCACTCCCCCGCAAGCCGAGCCGTCCAAGTTATGCTGTTCGGCAGGATGCCTACAAGTTAGACCAGCGCATCCGGCAGATGGAGTTTTTATCTAAGAACAACATTGACACGCTGACACAGCTGGAAACTCACCGACAAGCCCTGCAAACAGAAATTAGGCAGTTGCTGACAAAGTGTAAGCAACTGTCCAAAACCGATGATGTACAATCGCAGCATGAATCGGTCAACACCGCCCTAAAACAGCTTCGCCAAGAGGAACGGCTCTGCCGCAAAATCGCAGAACACTCCCTAGAGGTGCAGCAACACCTCACCGAATCCCGCCGTGACCGCGCTGCGCAACAACAGCGCGAACAGGAACGTGCGCGTGACCTCCGCCCCGATATTACAACACGTTAATCTGTAAGACCCAGCAGCCAATCCCGTGCATTGATGCGGCGAATGCCGTCATACTGTTCCTCCGGATCATCGTCCATCGTAAGAATATATTTGGGGTAGTGGTCGCGGATGGACAGCAAGGGTCGCAGCTCCCGCTGCAGGGTGTCCGCATCACGAACGGAAAGCGCCACTTGGTAATAGAAGGTATTGTTGCCGTTCATTGCCACAAAATCGACCTCGAAAGAATCGACCTTTCCGACATACACGTCATAACCGCGCCGCAGCAGTTCCAGATAAACAACATTTTCCAGAATGTGCCCGGCGTCTGTATTGCGTTTGCCAAGCAGCATAAATCGCATACCGATATCTACGACATAGTATTTTCCCAAGGTTTTCAGATACTGCTTACCCTTGACATTATAACGCTGTGCGGGATAGATAATGTAGCTTTCGATCAGCGCATCAAGATAGCGTTCGACGGTCTTTACATCAACTTTTCGTCCTTCGGATGTCAGGGTGTCTGCGATTTTCTTGGAGGAAAGCGGACTGCCGATGTTGTCAAAAACATAGCGCAGCACGCTTTTCAACATCAACGGATCGAGGATCTTTCTTCGTGTCAAAATATCTTTTACGACAATCGTGTTGAAAATGCCATCCAAGTAATCCCGAATCTCGTTCGGATGCCCCTTAAGTTCCAGCGCATAGGGAAAGGAACTGTTTTCCAGATATTCGGTATATTTTATTCCGCGATCTTCCATACTGCCGGTACTCTGCATATATTCCTTAAAAGAAAGCGGCAGCATTTCGATTTGCACATAGCGCCCGGAAATAAGGGTGGCTATTTCACTGGACAGCATATAGGCATTGGAACCTGTGACGTATATATCTACATTCTTCTTGATATACAAGCTGTCGATCACTTTAGGAAAATCCGTGACGTGCTGTATCTCATCCAGAAAAATGTAAGTCATCTTTTCGGGAACAAGATGGTCTTTCAGGTAAGCGTACAGTTTTTTATAGTCGCTAAGTTCCTCAAAATCCATATCCTCAAAATTGATGGCAATAATTTGGTCTTGTTCGACGCCATTCTGCAGCAGCCAATCTTGGTACATTTCCATCAAAACAGACTTTCCGCAGCGGCGGATACCTGTTACGACTTTGATGAGTTGCTTGTCCTTAAACGCAATCAGTTTATTCAGGTATTCAGTTCTGGTAATCCGCATAATAAACCCTCCGCAACTTTTAATGATAGTATACGCCCAAAAGTGCAAAATGTCACGTACTTTTTGGAATCAAATCCAAATAATTCAAGAAAGAAGGATGTATATGAATTATTCAAACAAAGCATATGTTGAACACCTGCGCCGCAAGTACCCGCCCGGTACGCGGCTGCAACTCAACTGCATGGAAGATGAGATGGCCGTGCCTCCCGGCTCTATGGGTACGGTGGAATGTATCGATGATGCCGGACAGATCCACATGAATTGGGACTGCGGGCGCAGTCTTGCCCTCATCCCCGGCGTGGACTCGTTCAGCCGCTTGCCCGCGCCTAAAGAAAAGGCCGGTGATGCCAGATGAATTACGGTTCTGAACCTGCGGATCAGGTCGTCCGCTACTCGCTGGAGGGTGCGGAGTTTGCCCTGCGCATCTCCGGCACCGCTGCGAAAAACTTCTTTATTTTCGCACAGGCTGTGCTGCACGACAGCAAAAAGACCCACGGCAAAACCCATCTTATCCGCCTTTTGAAAGAACAGAAACCGCTGAAATTTTTCACGGTGGACAAAGACCGTATGCACGATTTTGCCCGCGCTGCCAAAGCGCATGGTCTGCTGTTCTGTCCTATCCGCGACAAGATGGACCCCGACCACATTGAAATCGCCATTTTGCAGGATGATGCGTCCAAAGCAAACCGCATTATTGAAAAACTGCAGTTGGATGTCGTGGACACCGGCACGGCAGAACTGGTCGATGCTGTGCAGCAGAATTTGGAAAATGCAGCCCCCAACCACGAGGACACGCCCACCGTGGATTTTCCTCTGGGCTCGGAGAACGCCAGTCCGTCCGAGCCTTTCTCCGACAGCAGCAAATCTTTTGCAAACTCGCCGTCGCCGCGCGCCGATCAGCTTCGGGCCAAGGGTGAGCGCCCCAGCGTGCGCATGGAATTAAGCGACATCACCGCCTACCTGCGCCGCAAGGTTGAGCCGCCGAAAAACCGTATGCCTAGGATGCCGGTAAAAATCAAGCGAAAGGAGAAAACACTGTAAATGGACCTGAATAAATATCTCAACAACGTAGCGCCGTCAGAACCGCAGTATTCTAAGGAAGAATACGCTGCCATGAAGAAAACCGAGCGTGAAGCGATTTGGGTGCAGGTGGATGCCCGCATGGGTGAGGTACTGGCAGATGCCCCGGCCTTGCAGGAATTTCTCAACTTCATGTCGCAATGCCGCAACTCGCTGCCGAACCAGCTTTTGCTCTCCGGCCAGAACGCCGACATCACGGACGCCCGCACATTCCAGCAATGGAAGGATGCCGGAAGGCATATCCGTACCGGCGAGGAAGGTTACACGGCCATTGTGGGGCAGGTGTACGAGAATAACGGCCGAAAGGCTTCCGGGTATAATATCGGCAAGGTGTTCGACATTACACAGACGCGCGGCAGACCTGTGCCACCGCCCGCTAACTACCAAGTGGATGAACTGGTCGCCGCGGCCATCGAGAGCAGCCCGGTGCCGATCCAAATCTCGGACAGTCTGCCAGACGGCATCCAAGCGCAGTATGTTTCCAAGAACCGCACGATTTATGTCCGCAACGGCATGGATGCAGGCACGACGCTGTGCGCCGTCGTTCGGGAGTGCGCACAGGCAGATTTTCACAAGGATTACACCTACAACCGTCAAGCCTACGCTGCGCCGAGTTACTGTGCCGCCTACATGGTCGCACATCGGTATGGGCTTGACACCGCCGCTTTCAACTTTGACCGCGTGGTTGCCTTGTACGGCAATCTGGGCAAAGAACAGCAGCGGGGCTTTCTGACGGATGTGAACATCGTTGGTGGTGGGCTGCTGCGCAGTCTGAGTCGCACGCTGGCTGTACAGTCCCGCGAACCGCCCACCGCAGAATACGCTGTTGCCGTGCCGTCTGCCAAGAAGCAATCTCGCCAGCGGGAGCGCGGCTGATTGTTTTCCGTTTGTTTTCAAATGACGGATAGCTATTGCGGCGGTTCTATGATATGCTGTGAGCAAAGGATGGTGAAAAACAATGACAGAACGTAAAGTTAAACTTGACCGTGCCAACAAAAGCATCCTGCTCCGGGCGCTGGGTGATGTCTACTACGGCCAGCGCGCCAACGGCGGCAGCACCGAAGTTACCGGGCGGCTGATTCTTCGGGTGAACGATCTGCCCGCAGGCGGCAAGCTGACGCTGTCAGCAGCAGAGTATCGGCTGGCAAAAGCAGCGCTCAACCAGCTGCGTACCCAGCGCTTGGCTGAGGGCGGCTATACCGATGCCGTGGATGACGCGCTGGCGCGGCTGCTCCACGCCCACACCCCGCTGCTGCTCTGGTGAAGAAGATGCAGAACTGGCAAGAGAACATTCCTATGACGAAAGATAAGTTTTGGAAGATCATTGATAACGCCAGAGCCATAGTACCAGCGCTGGAAGCCGAACCGCTGCGGGAATCCCTGTACAAGCAGCTTTTGAAGCTGTCCCCGGATGAATTAGTCGGCTTCGACTGCGCGTGGCAGGAATACCGCAGGATAGCAAACAGCCCGCAGTTGATTGCCGCGGCCTGTATCATCAACGGCGGTACCTCGGATGACCGATTCGACTATTTCAAAAATTGGCTGATTCTGCAAGGACAGTATGTCTTTCGGCAGGCGCTGAAAGAGCCTGATGCGCTTGCCGAGTTCAAGATTCCGTTCAACGACACTGAATGGGAAGATTGCGGGTATCTAACAAGCTTTGCCTTTGTGGGCAGAGCATTGCCAACCTACTTTACACAGGAAGGTATCGCCAAGGAACTGCGCCGCAAATACCCCACTCTGTTACAACCCCCTGGAGCCTTGGATGCAGAAATCATGCGTGTGCTGCTTTATCCGAACCGTAAGCAGGAACAGGCATTTGACCGCTACCTGCTCGGCCTTGAAGTACAGCACTACATCGACATCAGCGGGCTGGACAGCTACGATAAGTTTTATCTGGAACACATTTCATGCAGGTGGGAGTGGGATTATCTGAGAGAAAGTATCCGCGAGGAAACGCCCCAACCACGGCAAGGAAAGCTAAGCCCTGACATTGCCAGCACTCTGCCCAAACTTTGGAAGAAGCGGCTGGCGTGGGATGCGGAACAGCGAACGCGCCTGCACCATCGCGGTGAGGAAAGGTAGTCCACCACGCCGGGAAGAAAGAATCCTTGGTGGGTCTGGCTGCTGCCGTTGCCCCTCGTCTGGTGGGCGGCACTGGCGGTGGCTTGCCGCTGGCAGCCGGGCATGAGGATAACGGCTCTGCTGGATGCGCTGGACAGCGCACTGGCAGAGCCGTTTGATCTGTCTTGGAGCAGCGACAGCCTGCGCTTTTTGCTGGTGTTTACGGTGATTTATGCGGTAGCGGTTATCGTGGCCGTGACGGATCAGAGGAATCCCCGCCCCGGTGCGGAGCATGGCTCGGCGGCGTGGGGCGATGTGTTCCGCTTGAACAAGTTCTACATGGACAGGCGAGGGCCGAATCTGCTGCTGACGCAACATTTCCACATCGGGATAGATGGCTACAAACACAAGCATAACACGAACATCCTCATTGTCGGCGGCTCCGGCGCAGGCAAGACCAGAACCCATTTTCCGTACGACTTTCTGTCCACCCTCGCCGTGCTCTGCGTTCCCCTTTCCTCCGATGGCTCTCCCGCTTTTGACAGCTTTGTGCTCACCGCTTATGACCTTCCCGGAGTCAGCGGTCTGTGGCACGCCGCGGCTGACGACTCCGGCCTGGAGGGGCTCTCCGCGCTCTCCCTGGATTTTGTCTATGGAAACCAGAGATACACCTGCACCGCCTATCCCGCGGAGGTGACGCCATGAATCACGCAGGCATCCGAAGCGCCCTGAGCCGCATCGCCTGGGCCTATCTCCTCATCCATCTGCACTTCCGCCTGAACAACCTGGATGTGCTCCCCGACTGGGCTGGCTACCTCCTGATTTTCTCCGCGATCGGCCTGCTGGCCGGAGAGCTGCGGGATCTGCCCCTGCTCAGGCCCTTCTGCATCCTGCTGGGCGCGGTGTCCGGGGTGGACTGGCTGTCCTTTCTCCTCACCGGCGCGGAGTTCACCGGCCGCTTCTTTCTCCTCTCCGCCCTGATCACCTGTGTGGCCCTCTATTTCCACTTCCAACTGCTCACCGATCTGGCCGCCCTGGCCGACCGGCGGTCAGGGGAGGGCGGCCGCTCCCCCCTGGGCCGCCGCCTGCGGCTGTGCCGCAACGCGGACGCGGTGTTCCGGGTGGCCTTCTGCCTGCTCCCCTATCTGGCGAACTGGCGGTGGGTGGAGCTGCTGATTGCTCTGCTGTCCCTGCTCTGGCTGGGCACCTGTGCCGTCATCTGCTGCGGGCTCTT
>OGXC01002209.1_pt1 | contig 13573 bp, 16 predicted proteins | sample 1576201 | NCBI WGS metagenome assembly OGXC01 (sample SAMEA3541562, study PRJEB24748) | human gut metagenome | biome: human gut; feature: human-associated habitat; material: faeces | place: China | collected 2012 | reverse complement strand
TCCATTCCCATCATCAGGAGATAGGGGATTCGCGCCACTAACTTACTTAGAAATATGCAAGCTGCACGCTTTCCGCCATGCACAGCGGGTAATTTCCATTGTTTTTTACAGATAAGGTGTTGACGATTACAACACCGCCTTCAATGCTCTGTGCCATCTTTCAAACCTCCTTATTTTACTGTGACTGCTGTAGATCCCAGCCCTGCATTTACAGACATCCAGACATCATAACTCTGCTTGTAACCGGATGCGTTGGTAAATTCCAGAGTCCGCGCCTTTTTAAATCCTCCGTCAAATCCGCCCACGTTGAATGTTGGCGTTCCAAAGGATGTCGGAAATGCGTAAACAATCTTTTCACCTTCTCCTGCATTGACCGTAAATGTGCGTCCTCGTCCACCTGCTAATGAAGATCCTTCCAGTGCCAGGATATCGGCATTTTCCAGCTGTTCCTTGTTAGTTTTTCCCCAGTATACTTTTGGCTGGAACGTGATGCCAACCGTTCTGGATACAACTGCATCCCTCTCATCTGTCACTGTCAGCACAATGTTGGTATTTGTTTTCAAAGACTTTCCTGTATAAGCCTCCAAGTTCGGACGGAGAGGCTTCAGCAAGATTGCCGATATGGAAGATGTAGACCACATCATTACCGACTCACGCATCCCGCCTTCCACCGCTTTACGCCTGGAAGAAATGGGCATTGAAGTGACAATTGCCGACAGTGTTCATCACAACAGCATCTGAATACAGACAAGAAAGTGTATCAAAGACCGGCATATAAATCCCGCCTCACTTTGATACACTTTCTTATCTATATATATAATGTATAAAATCAGCCTTCCTCTACACGAAGCCCCGCTTCGTCCAAAACATAAGTCTTAAAACAGCCGGAATAAGTATAAATCCTAAACCGGACATCCACCCCCCGCACGCCTTCGGTCATATATTGCTTTAAAGGGACGGACAGATAAGCACGCTTGCCATAATCCTGCACACTGCTGCTTACCTCGTGATACAAAGTCAACCGCACCTTGACACGTCCGCTGTTTTCATCCACAACAGCCTCATCCTCCACAAAATGGAAAAGATGCTTGCCCTGCTGTTTTACCTTTACTATAATATTCAGATAATCATACCCCCGCCAGATACTCTGTATCTCCGAAGGTTCTGTTTTCACGCCCTCCTCAAACTCTGCGGCAGCCAGTGGCACGGGAGAAACCGTTTGCAGCAAAGCATACAACTTTGCACCCGCAACATCGCCGTCCCCGATTGCCAATGTCTCGTAATTGGCAACGATGCGAACGGCCGTGTCCGCACTTACACGCAGCCCCGATGCGCCTTCAACAATCCGAAGCCGCTCACCTTCATCGGTCAGCACCGATTCCAGCCGCCCGTCCATTCCGGAAAATGCAGTCAGGAAATCCTGCTTCACGGAAGGATAGCGGTAATCATCGTCCCCGCACGATGCCAGCAGACACGACAGCAGGACGACAAGCAGACTACAGCAATGTTTTTTCATACTTACTTACCACGCAAACTGTTACAATTCCACTCCGACGCACGGAAAAAACATCATTTGGTTGCAGCCAGATAATTCGTCAACGGATTGGCATACATCAGCAGCAGCTTCTCACGCAGGAAGTCCACATCCTTATTGGGAAGGGTGATACGTTCCAACTGTCCGTCGATATAACTTATAAAACGCTTCTTATCCTCTGCGGTATAATGTTCTACGAAGCGTTCTTCCTTATACAGCAAATCGTGAGCCACGTAATTGGTGGCAAAAATACGGTAGTTGGCATGGATACGCTTGTCAATCAAAGCAGATATGGCTACGAACAGTTCCGGTTTCGGCAATGTCCGCTCCAGTTCACCCAAATCCTCATTGATACAGGATGCCATACGGAAACAGACGCGGCCCTTATATCCCAAAAGTCCGGTCTGCATGTTCAGCAGGTCATCATCCGTGGTTTTCTTATAGTCGGGTATGTCGCGTTTCAGTTGGAACTCCTGCGCTTTCAGATAGTCGCAAGGGTCGTATTCGTACGAAATGGAGAGCGGAACGATATTCAATTCCTGAAGATTGGTGATAATGTCTCCGTCGCCCCCCATTGCCAGCATCTTCAGGACGCTGTCCTGCGTAACGTCATTGGAATCTTTTGCACGCCCTTCGCGCTGGGCAATCCAGATAGACTGTTTTTTCTCCGCAATGGTGTAGTGCATATAGCGGGACATCCGTATGGACGATTCCAGCATCTGGCGCATGGTCAGCGCGCGCTGTACGGTGAAACATTTGTTAATGCGCACCAGTTTCTTGATCCAGGGGTAAATCAGCAGATTGTCACCGATAGCGATTTCCACAGTGTCCAATCCCTGCTCCACCAGGAGAACAGACAAGAAACCGGAGTCGAGAATAATATCCCGATGATTGGAGACATAGGTATAGGCCGACTGTTTGTTCAGCACAGCCATGCTCTCCAATATCAGTCCGTCTGTAGTATCTTTGGCCAATTTATGCAAGATGCCGTAGCAAAGATTTTCCTGAAACTCCTGCTTGGTCTTGCTTGCACGCATCTTTTGCGCGATAGCTTCAAAAGGGACACCCGGCATAACGGCGCAAGCCACTTGTTGGAACGCCGGGTCAGCAATCAATTCCTCAAAAACCTGAGGTAATTCTTCGTCATGATAAGGGCGGATTTCTTCAAATTTCATGATATGCAATTTTAAATTTTAAACAATAAGTATTTGGTTTCAAGACTAACAAGCGGGCATCTGATAGCCGGTTGATACCTAATAGTTAATATCTAAAATTGGTTTTCTATTATATCTGTCATCACATCTTTAATATCCAGGTTCGCCGCGCGCACCTGCTGCGGGATAAAACTGGTGGCAGTCATACCCGGAGTAGTGTTCACTTCCAGCAGATTTATCTTTTCTCCTTCGGTAATGATATAGTCGACGCGGATAATTCCGGAAGCGCCGAGAATGTCGTAAATGGCGGAAGTGAGTTTCTGTACGCGGTCGCGCAGTTCATCGGGGATGCGCGCCGGAGTTATCTCGTCCGACTCACCGTTATATTTGGCTTTATAGTCAAAATACTCGTTATGCGACACCACCTCCGTAATAGGAAATACCACCGACTTCTCTTTGGTTTTGTAGCAGCCGCAGGTAATCTCCATACCGTCCATAAAAGCCTCTACCAAAACTTCTTTGGCTTCAGCAAAAGCCTTTGCAATGGCGGGTTGTATCTGCTCCTTCACATTCACTTTCGTCACACCGAAGCTGGAACCGCCCAGGCTGGGTTTGATAAAACAAGGCAAGCCTATCTTCCCGATTACATCTTCATCGGAAACCGACTGTCCCTGACGAAGCAGCAAGGAATCGGCAATGCGCACGCCGAACGCCTTCAGATACTGGTTGCAGGCAAACTTGTCATACGTCAGTGCGGCGGCAAGTACCCCGCAACAGGAATAAGGGATGTGAAGCATATCGAAATACCCCTGCAGGCGTCCGTCTTCTCCCGGAGTGCCGTGGATAGTGATATAGGCGAAGTCGAACACTACCTTCGCACCGTCCAGCCGGAAGCTGAAGTCGTTGCGGTCTACCGGAGTCTTCGTTCCGTCGGGGAGCTGCACGTACCAGTCGGTCCCACGCATCTCTACAATATATAATGTGTATCTCTCCTTGTCGATGAAGGAGTAGATTCCCTGTGCACTGCGTAAGGAGACCTCAAATTCGGAAGTGTCTCCTCCGCATACAATAGCGATTGTGCGTTTCATTCTAATTCTCTATTACTAATATAGCCTCTCCACTTATCGAGCAGCCAGTTCATGTCGTCCGGCAGCTCCGAGGTAAAGTACATTTCTTCTCCGGTAACGGGATGCACAAACCCCAGCGTCATGGCGTGCAACGCCTGCCGCGGACAAATATCGAAGCAATTGTTTACAAACTGTTTGTATTTGGCAAAATGAGTTCCTTTCAGAATCTCATGACCGCCGTAGCGTTCATCGTTAAAGAGAATATGCCCGATGTGTTTCATGTGTACACGGATCTGGTGGGTACGGCCCGTTTCGAGCACACACTCCACGAGCGTCACATACCCCAAGCGCTCCAGCACACGGTAGTGGGTAACGGCATGCTTGCCCTGGTCGTCCGGAAGGACGGTCATCTGCATACGGTCTTTGGGATTACGGCCTACGTTACCGACGATTGTGCCTTCGTCCTGTTCCACATTTCCCCAGACAAGGGCGCGGTAACGGCGTTTGGTGGTCTTGTTAAAGAACTGAAGACCGAGATTGGTCTTGGCATCCGGCGTCTTGGCAATTACCAGCAAGCCGGATGTATCTTTGTCGATACGGTGCACAAGCCCCACATGCGGGTCGTTGGCATCATAATCGGGAATATCTTTCATGTGCCAGGCAATGGCATTGACAAGCGTGCCGCGGTAGTTCCCGTGTCCGGGGTGCACCACCAGCCCTGCCGGTTTGTTGACTACCATCAGGTACTTGTCCTCATACACTATATCCAGGGGAATATCTTCGGGAATAACCTCGTTCTCATAGCGGGGACGGTCCATCATCACCGTTATCACATCCAGAGGCTTCACCTTGTAACTGCTCTTCACCGGTTTGCCGTTCGCCATCACAAATCCGGCGTCGGCAGCTTTCTGTATACGGTTGCGCGAAGCATTGGTCAGGCGGTCGAACAGATACTTGTCCACACGCACCATCTCCTGCCCCTTATCCACTACTACGCGGAAGTGCTCGTAAAGCTGCGACTCGTCACCTACAGGTTCTATATCGTCCAGTACATCATTCTCTATGTCGTCCGGTAACTCTTCGATCATCGTTTGTCCTTTTTACGGATTAAAGACACTTTCACTCTCGCACACCTTTAACATCAAAACCAGGATTCGTCGGCAGCAGAACCTTCGGAAACGGCTTCGTCCGGGTTCCCCATGCTTTCGTCCGCAGACAAAGAATCGCCTTCCAGCACTTCCCTGTTGCCATCGCCTACCATTAAAGTCAGCGTTGCACCCATAGGCACTTTATCACCGATAGCGAGCATACGCTCACGGTACTTCACACCGTACACCCAATCCTTTTCGCCGGGCACATATTGGATGTCATTCAACTTGAAGCCCGAAGCCAGGATACGCGCTTCCGCCTGACGCAGGGAACTGTTGTCCGCCACATCGGGAACGACTTGCAAAGGTATATTAATGGCATTGATTGTCAGATAAATGATACGTCCCTCTTTCACCTTCTGCCCGGCAGCCGGATTATAGTCCAGGATGCAGCCGGCAGGTTTATCCTTGACATATGTAGAGTCGGAAACGATACAAGCCAGTCCCCGGCTGTCAAACACCGCTCCGGCTTCCGCCACCGTCATGCCTTTCACATCGGGCACTACCACAGCCTCGCCGTGATGAGTATATATATCGATTCCTTTTAATGTTCCGAACATCAACAACACTACCACGGCAATCATTGCCAGGATGTTTATCCAGAAGTATTTGTTCTGCCGGAAAGAAAAAAATTCCTTTATAGTCATAATCACTACAATTTGATGCAAAGATAATGCAAACCGAGAGCAGAATAAAATGAACCTGTTCATTTTTTATGCCGGGGTGCAGCTTATCTTCGCTTTTGATGCAAAGATAATGCAATTTAGGCGCATTGCAATGATGTTTTCTTGAAAGTTTCACAAAAGAAAAGCCGCAAAACACTGTTACCAGTCCTTTGCGGCCCTCTTATCTCTATTAAAAGGAATGATTATGCCTTCACTCCGTTGTATTCGTCAGAAACAGTCAGTTTCTTTCTGCCTTTGGCACGACGTGCGGCTAATACTCTACGACCATTAGCTGTAGCCATTCTCTCACGGAATCCGTGTTTGTTTTTTCTCTTTCTGTTAGAAGGTTGAAATGTTCTTTTCATTACTGTATCTTGTTTTATGTTATTATTCTACGTAATCGGGCTGCAAAAATAGAGACTTTTTCTAAAATAACCAAGAGATAACTCTTTTTATCTCAAAACTTTTTGTGTTTTTTACCGATTTCCATTACTTTTGCACTCGCAAATTGAGCGAAACATCTTAATAAATAACAATAATAAAGACTATAAAGTATGATTAATGCCCAAGACATTAAAATCGGAACTTGCATCCGCATGGACGGCAAGCTTTATTTCTGCATCGACTTCCTGCATGTGAAGCCGGGAAAAGGTAATACTTTCATGCGTACCAAGCTGAAAGATGTAGTCAACGGCTATGTGCTGGAACGCCGCTTCAACATCGGTGAAAAGCTGGAAGACGTACGCGTAGAACGCCGTCCGCACCAATATCTCTATCACGACGGTGACAACTACCAGTTTATGAACCAGGAAACTTTCGACCAGATTCCCATCGCCCACGACCTGATTAACGGTGTGGACTTCCTGCTCGAAGGAATGGTTGTAGACGTTGTGTCCGATGCTTCTACCGAAACCGTGCTGTATGCTGACGTACCCGTGAAGGTTCAGATGAAGATTACTTACACCGAACCGGGTCTGAAAGGCGATACGGCTACCAACACGCTGAAACCTGCAACCGTAGAATCCGGCGCAACCGTACGTGTACCGTTGTTCATCAACGAAGGCGAGACTATCGAAATTGACACTCGCGACGGTTCTTACGTAAGCCGCGTAAAAGCATAAGGGAAATCATTTCCTCTAAGGATATTAGAAGCCGTCTGAATGAACGCTCATTCAGACGGCTTTTTCTTGCTACAAAGTTCATACACAGCCACTCTAATATGCCAAAGGCGTAGGCATCGTCAAGAAAAAAAGAGATAAATGACTGCATGGAGCTGCAAGTTTCAAAAAGGAAGACCAGTAGTTTATCCTAATTAAACCAAGAGTTTACCCTAATGAAACTAAAAGTTTCACGAGGATAAACTCTTGGTTTAACCGCATAAAACAATTAGTTTTTCCCCGTAACACCAAAAACCTTGCACTGAGAGCCTAGAGATTAATCACCCTATCGAATATAAATAGAAATACGCATACGGCACAGTTCATTCTCAAGGCCATGCGGAGCATGACAGATGATTTTCACTTTCAAACTTTGTAGAAAGAGAATGAACCGAAAATAACAATCCGAATGCACGGCAAAATAACCGTCTATCACCAAATAAAAACGTATCTTTGCAACATCAACTCCCGTAACCCGATAAAAAGAGACAGAGACATGCGATATTCCGTTATCATTCCCGTATACAACCGCCCCGACGAAGCGGACGAGCTTTTGCAAAGCCTCACGCGACAGAGCTTCAAGGATTTCGAAGTCATTATCGTAGAGGACGGTTCTTCGGTTCCCTGCAAGGACGTTGCAGAACGTTATCAGAACATTCTGGACATCCATTACTACGCCAAGCCCAACTCCGGTCCCGGACAAACGCGCAATTACGGCGCCGAACGCAGCCGGGGAGAATACCTGATTATACTGGATTCCGACTGCATCCTTCCCGAAGGCTATTTTGCAGCAGTGGAAGAGGAACTGCAAAAAGCCCCTGCCGATGCATTCGGCGGACCGGACCGTGCGCACGTCTCCTTTACCGATATACAGAAAGCCATCAACTACTCCATGACTTCGTTCTTCACCACCGGCGGCATTCGCGGCGGAAAAAAGAAAATGGACAAATTCTATCCGCGGAGTTTCAATATGGGAGTGCGTCGCGAGGTTTATGAAACGCTCGGCGGCTTCTCCCGGATGCGTTTCGGAGAAGACATCGACTTCAGTATCCGCATCTTCAAGGGCGGGTACGCATGCAGGCTTTTTCCCGGAGCATGGGTGTATCATAAGCGGCGGACGGACTTGAAGAAATTCTTCAAGCAAGTGCACAACTCCGGCATCGCCCGCATCAACCTCTACAAAAAATATCCCGAATCCCTGAAGACGGTGCATCTGCTGCCGGCAGCATTTACACTGGGCGTAGCCGTGCTGTTGGCGGGAGCGCCTTTCTGCCTGTACAGCCTGCTGCCGATTGCGTTGTACGCACTGCTTGTATGCACGGACTCCACGCTACGGAACAAGAGCCTGCGCATCGGTGTCTATTCCATTGCCGCCGCCTTCATCCAGCTCATCGGATACGGAACCGGTTTCTGGCGTGCCTGGTGGAACCGTTGCATATGTGGCAAGGATGAGTTTGAGGCATTCAAGAAGAATTTCTATAAATAACAGGCTATAAGTGCCGGCAACCGGTAATGAAAAAAAGATGAAAAAACTGACAATCAACCGGTGGGCGGCAGAAGACCGGCCACGGGAAAAAATGATGCTGAAAGGAGCGGAAGCCCTCAGCGACGCCGAATTGCTGGCAATCCTTATCGGCTCGGGAAACACTGAAGAAAGTGCCGTGGCACTGATGCAACGGACACTTGCCTGCTGCAACAACGACCTGAACCGGCTGGGCAAATGGGAAGTCCACGATTTCTCCCGCTTCAAAGGCATCGGGCCAGCCAAGAGCGTCACCATCATGGCAGCCCTCGAACTGGGCAAACGCAGAAACCGGCAAGAGCGTTCGGAACGGGTCGCTATACACTCGTCCGATGACATCTACGGAATCTTTCATCCGCTCCTGTGCGACCTCACCGTAGAGGAGTTCTGGGTACTCCTGCTCAACCAGGCATCCCGCGTCATAGACAAAGTACGCATCAGCCGGGGCGGCATCGACCAAACCAGCGCCGACGTGAGGAGCATCCTACGCGAAGCCCTGCTGCAACGCGCCACACAGATTGCCCTGATACACAACCACCCCTCCGGAAATCCGCAGCCCAGCACGAACGACCGCCAACTGACACAGCTCATACTGAAAGGCGCACAGACCATGAACATCCGCCTCATCGACCACGTTATAGTCACAGACGGCAGATATTACAGTTTTACCGACGAAGGAGTGCTGTAATGTAGCCTGCACATTCTTTGTAGTTTCAATTAAAATCTTTAGATTTGCTTCGCTAAACCAACAAACCATACGAATATGACCAAATTTGAAATAGAAGAGAAAATCGTAGCCATGCTGAAAACCGTATTCGACCCGGAGATTCCGGTAAACGTGTACGACCTGGGACTCATCTACAAGATAGATGTTGCCGACAGCGGCGAGGCGACTATCGACATGACCCTGACAGCTCCCAACTGCCCCGCCGCCGACTTCATCATGGAAGATGTCCGCCAGAAGATAGAATCGATAGACGGCGTGACCTCCGCCACCATCAACCTGGTGTTTGAGCCCGAATGGGACAAGGACATGATGAGCGAAGAGGCCAAGCTGGAACTGGGCTTTCTCTAACTGACAACGTAACAAAGCATATATGAAGAACGTATATTTCCTTTCAGACGCACACTTGGGTTCGCGGGCCATCGAGCACGGACGTACACAGGAACGACGGTTGGTGAACTTTCTCGACAGTATCAAACACAAAGCAGCCGCTGTATATCTGCTGGGCGACATGTTCGACTTCTGGTACGAGTTCCGCACGGTTGTGCCCAAAGGCTACACCCGCTTTCTCGGCAAGCTGTCCGAACTGACGGATATGGGCGTGGAAGTGCACTTCTTCACCGGCAACCATGACATCTGGTGCGGGGATTACCTTACGCGGGAGTGCGGGGTAGTCATTCACCGCGAACCCCTCACCACGGAAATCTACGGAAAAGAGTTTTACCTTGCCCACGGCGACGGATTGGGCGACCCGGACAAAAAATTCAAACTGCTGCGTACCATGTTTCACAGCCGTACCCTCCAAACGCTGTTCTCCACCCTCCACCCCCGCTGGAGCGTAGAGTTCGGACTGAGGTGGGCAAAGCACAGCCGCCTGAAAAGAATAGACGGGAAAGAGCCCGACTACATGGGCGAAAACAACGAGCATCTTGTACTGTATACCAAAGAGTATCTGAAGAACCATCCGAATATAAACTTCTTCATCTACGGCCATCGGCACATCGAACTGGATTTGATGTTGAGTGCCACCGCCCGCGTCCTTATCCTCGGCGACTGGATAAACTATTTCTCCTATGCCGTATTCGACGGCGAGAACCTGTTTCTGGAAGAGTTTATCGAAGGGGAAACCAAACTGTAAACCACTTGCCCCGCCTTTCAAGAATCGTTTATTCTTATAAACGATTACGAAAAAGAACGAAAAGCCGGAACTTTTTGCCCGGTTGCTTGTAGTATCGTCATAACCATTAAAAACAAAAGCGTTATGGATGATATGATTTACAGAAACGATTCCATTGCCGAAGAGAACATCGACCCCAACGGCCGCCCGGCAGAGAATAAATTTGAAGAATGGAGCGAAGAGGTTTCAGAACGTACAGACCCCGGCTACAAAGATAAGAAAATAAAATCCGCCAAAGAGCGGAAAAAACTTATCAGGGAAATGGATGAAGTAATCAAAGAAGATTTGAAATAACCAGTCACCTCAGGCGATACAGAGCCTTTTCAACCCAAACTTGAAAGGGCGTCAATCCGTACCGCCTGAGGAGACCGACTTTAAAGGAGATTATTTATACCCCGCCGCTTTCGCAATGCGTTTCGGAATTTCCGTATTATCCATCTTACCTACAAACAAATCGGAACCCGCACCTATTGCAAAGACAGGTACATATCCGGCCGTATGGCCCGAACCGGTCCATCCTACCATTGCTATCTGGCTCATCACTTTCCGGGCGGCAGCAGCCAAAGGTTCGGTCTTGGCGTACAGACTCTCTTCAAAGACAACCTTATTCTTCACAAAAGACGTCTCGTATTCATCACGGAGCATCTTTTCCTGCTCCCAAGTCAAAGGCAACTCTTCCCAAAATCCCATCTTATCGGCAAGCAGCGCCTTCACTTCCTCCCAGGAAGCCTTGTCGGAATCTTTCCGCAAATCGGTAATTGCCTTGGAAAGAAGGTCTTGCGACTGTTCCTGATTCGTCAATGCTTTCAGGCGCAACTCATATTTTCCGGTACCCAGACTCATGCCGCCGGTTTCGTGGTCGGCAGTCACAACAATCAAAGTCTCTTTCGGGTGCTTCTTGTAGAACTCATAAGCCACTTTTACCGCATTATCCAAATCGATAACTTCCTCAAAAACGGTAGCAGGGTCATTACCGTGGCAAGCCCAGTCTATCTTACCGCCTTCCACCATAAGGAAGAATCCTTTATTGTTTCCCTTTGTCAGGAACGAAATAGCACTTTCGGTAATCTCCGGCAAGGTAAGGTCACCTTCCTTGCGGTCGATGGCATAAGGCAGGCAGGAAGGTACGGCACCCTCTTTCTGAATAAACACCATTTTCCCTGCATCCGCAGCCTTTGCTTTGTATTCGTCCAATCCCCAGGCAATGGTATATCCCGCTTCCTCTATAATGGGGAAGATACTCGGCGCATCTTTCTTATCGGCTGTCGTAGCGGGTTTCAGGAAACCGCCGCCTGCGTAAAAGTCGAAACCGGCCTTCGGCAGGTCAAGCGCAATTTCGTAATACATGCTACGGTTGGGCTGGTGGGCATAGAATGCCGCCGGGGTAGCGTGGTCTACACTGACACTGGTGGTGACACCGACTTTCCTGCCTGCTTTCTTGGCTTTCTCGGCAACTGTCTGCAAGGCATTTTTATCATCGTCCATACCAATAGCCCCATTGTATGTCTTTGCACCGGTGGCAAGTGCCGTACCGGCTGCTGAAGAATCGGTCACGGAATTAGTGGCGGAGAAAGTTGTAGCCACAGTACCTGCCGGAAATGTGGTAAACAAAAGCGGCTTCACGCCGATACGTCCCTCCTGCTCGGCAAGGTACATCTCCGTACCGTTCACCTGATTCACTCCCATTCCATCGCCGATGAAATAGAATACATACTTTGCCCGCTGTGCATACGATGTGCCTGCCAGCAGTACAAAGAACAACACATAAATCAATCGTTTCATAAACTTGTTCTATTTAAATTATCTGTCATACTGATATTTCCCTTTACCGGGAAACAAAGATAGATATTTTAAATCATTCATATATAACGATATTATTAAAAAGAAAGTGCCGGATACAGTACTAACTGTTTCCGACACTTTTATCAGGACTGTTATTACAAACCTGTTATTTATTCAAGATAGCCATTGTATCCGAAGCAATCATCAGCTCTTCATCGGTCGGGATAACCACTACCTTCACCTTGGAATCGTCTGTAGAGATTACAGCCTCTTCACCACGGACCTTGTTCTTTTCCAGGTCGACCTTGACACCCATGAATTCGAGACCTTCGCATACTTCGCTACGGCAGTTGCACTGGTTCTCGCCGACACCGCCCGTAAACACGATGATATCCACACCGCCCAAAGCGGCAGCATAAGCGCCTACATACTTCTTGATGCGGTAGAAGTACATCTTTTCTGCCAGAATAGCTCTCGGGTTACCGGCAGCCACGGCATTCTCCAAATCGCGCATATCGCTCGACTCACCGAAGATACCCATTACACCGCTCTTCTTGTTCAGAAGATTGGATACCCCGTTTGCATCCAAACCCTCTTTCTCCATGATGAAAGTTACGGCTCCCGCATCGATGTCACCGCTACGGGTACCCATCATCAGACCCTCCAGCGGAGTCAGACCCATGCTGGTGTCCATACACTTGCCGTCTTTAATGGCAGAGATGGAACCACCATTACCGATGTGGCAGGTAATGATTCTCTTTCCCTCCGGCTGTACGCCCAGAAATTCGCACACACGCTTTGATACATAACGGTGAGAAGTTCCGTGGAAGCCATAACGGCGAACCCCGTATTTCTTATACAGTTCGTAAGGAACGGCATACAGATAGGCATAATCGGGCATCGTCTGATGGAAAGCGGTATCAAACACACCAATCTGCGGAACATCGGGCAGAATGGCGGAAATAGCGTTTACACCCTTCAAGTTGGCAGGATTGTGAAGCGGAGCCAAATCATTGCAGGCAGTAAAGGCGTCCAGCACCTCCTGAGTCAGCAAAACGGATTCGCTGAACTTCTCGCCGCCGTGTACCATACGGTGACCTACCGCATTGATTTCGTCCAAAGACTTGATTGCGCCGTATTCGGGGCTGATCAATGTATTGAGGATGAACTCCACACCCACAGTATGCTCCGGTATGTCTTTTTCCAGAATTTTCTTCCCGCCATCAGGCAAGGTCAATTTCAGGAAAGAGCCTTTCAAACCGATTTTTTCAATACCACCTTGAGCGATAACCTCTTTATGGTCCATATCAAACAACTTGTATTTGATGGACGAGCTACCGCAGTTCAATACTAAAACTTTCATGATACTAATGTTAAATTATAAATTATGAATTCCGAATTATGAACCGCGAACCATGAACCATGAACAGGAAGAAATCCCCAACCATAATTCATAATTCAAAATCCATAATTATTTATTGTGTTTAGCTGCAATAGCCTGATTTGCCGTAATGGCAATCATACGATATACATCTTCGATGGAGCAACCGCGTGACAAATCGTTCACCGGACGTGCGATACCTTGCAGAATCGGACCTACCGCATCGGCATTACCTGGTACTATGCCGGGGTGTGCTCGGCCA
>OGXC01002204.1_pt1 | contig 13632 bp, 10 predicted proteins | sample 1576201 | NCBI WGS metagenome assembly OGXC01 (sample SAMEA3541562, study PRJEB24748) | human gut metagenome | biome: human gut; feature: human-associated habitat; material: faeces | place: China | collected 2012 | reverse complement strand
CTCAGTCGGTAGAGCACTTGACTTTTAATCAAGTTGTCCGGGGTTCGAATCCCCGCACGCTCATCTTTGAAAAGTGGCGGAAAATCTTAGAAATTGAGATTTTCCGCTTTTTTCGTTTTATTTATTTTATCATATCACGAAGTTATTATGAATAAGAGGATGGAATGAGATGAGAAGAAGAAAGAAGGACTCTGGTTTAAAAACAGCGCTGTTGCTGATCGTGGCCATTATTTTTATGATCATGGCCATCAGTGTTATAGTGATCGTTTTTGGAAAGATCCATTCAGATTATGAAAAATTGGATATGACCAGGGCAAGTGAAAAACAGACACTGGAAATATCGGCAGCTGAGACAAAAGAAACGGATCAGCTGGGCTGGGAGGAAACAGAGGACGGCTGGAAGTATAAGATCGATGAAAAGACCTATGCCGTGGATCAGTGGCTGGAAATAAAAGGATTTTTGTATCATTTTGATGACAAGGGGATCATGGCAACTGGTCAGTGGAAAGGAGATGGCCAGATCTTTACCTGCCATGATGTAAAAGGATACCTGAAAAATATTGAGCCGGATCCCAACTATGTACCGGAAGATACAGGGGAAGACCTGGACAGTTTTATCAGGACCAATGCTTTCTGGTGCTATCTGGACAGTGAAGATACAGGACTTTTTAAGACCATTCTGTATAAGAAAACGGTAGACAATAAGGTAAAACCACTTGGCAATGAAAAGAACCCGGAGAAAGCCACGAAAAACTCTTTAAGAGCTTATGGAGACTATGTGTATTATCTCCCGAAGGTGGCAGAAAGCAAACGATCTTCTCTTTCAGAAGAGGAGAAGGAACGGTGTGATGTGCTGGTTCGTATGATACCGGGACAGAATACAAAAGAGATCATTGCTGAAAATGTAGACGGATATCTTGTATTGGATGAAACTATTTATTATGCCCAGGAGGGGAAGATCCATACAACCACTTCCGGTACGGAGACAGAACTTTCTGAAGGTGGATATCAGGTAAAAATCGAAGGAGATGCATGTTATCTTGTAAATGCACTTGGAAAGCCGGTAACATCTGCTGGAAGCGCAGGTATTATCGTAGAAGATCGTGTATACAAGGTTGATGAAAATGGTAAGATCAGTTATGTAAAGAAAAATCCGATTGCTGCAGATGGCAGTTCTTACGAACTTCAGGGAACAGGATCACAGATGCAGCTTGTAAGGCGGAGTTCTTCTGGAAGCAAAACTATTGCAAGAGCAGATTATGGTGTACAAAGTTACTGCATTGTGGATAATTCCATTTTTTTCAGCGCTTATGTGGAAAAGACTGCAGATGGAAAATGGTACAGCCGTATTTATAAAACGGATCTGAATGGCAAAGAGAAAAAGGTAGTCAGCGGTATTTTTCCAGGAGCTGTTTTTAATCTCTACTATTTTGAAAGCCAGGGAGAAATATATGGAGAGTATCATCCGAAGATCTGGGAAAATGCGTATGGTGTAGTGGTCAATGTAAAGCAGGATGGTACTATTTATGCAGTAAAAGACACTTCGGAAAGAACGGGAAAGAAAGTTACAGGAAATGATATGATCGAGATCCTGGCACTTCAGGATGGGAAGATAATCGGTTATTGGCATGACTGCAACTGGAGCAGGAATGGCGGTATTTCAAGTGTACTTTGGAGTTTACCGGTTTCCCTGGATGTTTCGGCAAAAACGAGAGTTGAAACAGTGGAAGAGATCAAAGAAGAGGAAACAGGGACCAGCGTAGAAGAAACTACTACAACAACTGCAGAAAAAATCGTTCCTGTAACGCCGACACATAGTTCGGTGTCACCTGTAGAGACAGGAAAGGTGCATCCGTCCGTAAATCCAACAGAAGTTGTGATCGGAACAGATGCACCTGGAAAACGAGTAGAAGAGACTACGGTAGCGACCGCGCCTATTGCACCGGCAACAACGGCTGCTGAAACAACAGCAGAAGAAATTAAGATCGTGCCGTTATCATAAAAAGCACCGGAAGCAAGTTTGGAGAAAATTTAATGAACATCTTCCTCATCAAAATCAACTACAACGTAAAATCCCCGTGAATTTTCACGGACATCTTTTACAATGCCATATTCGGATTTAATGCGGTCTCTGGCGGCGAAGCAGCCGGACATGGCTACAGCCGGGTCAATGATATAGCTGTAGCTGCTGGTTCCTTCCCGTTCGATGATCTTTACTTTGTCACCGGCGCTTACAAGACCGGGACGTTCCATTTTAAATTCAACGGTTCTCATGATAAGGTCAAGCCTTCTTTCTTTTAGATGTTTAAATGGATAAATGTCTGCCCACTTCTTCACAGACCTGGCGGATATAGTCGCTTAAACTGCCACCCTGACAGCCTGCGATAAAGTGGTTGCAGCGATTTACGGGGATAAGTATTTTGTAGGCGCTGCTGGAGCTTACAGCGGTTGCCATAGCAGCGGTGATCTCCCCCATCAGGGAGTCTGCCATAACAATACCAATAGGCCCGATGATCAGGTCTGCGTTTCTGGCATTGACGATCACAGGATTTTCACCGGTGGCTCCATAAGAGGCACCGGCTTTTAACATGGCAGAGGTTGCAATGCTGTTGGTGCCAATGGCGTAAAGTTCAAGTTCGGGATAGCTGCTTTTTAACTGTTCGATCACAGCTTTTCCCATTCGGCCGCCCTGGCCATCTATGATAACGATCTTCATAGGTTGTCTTCCTCCTTTATAATCTCTTTTATGGATTACGGTTGTTGTTCTCGGAAAGTGGAGAAATGATAAATCAGAGTATATCTTATCAGAAATACAGCGGAAAGGGAATAAGAGGATTGATTGTATCTTGACAAAAATGGCTTAAATGTTATAATCAAGGTTAGCAGAAATGCAAAAGGCATTGAAGGAACCAGTAATCTGATGAAAGCAGACAGAGAGCAGCCGGTTGGTGGAAAGGCGCATGTGGGAGACAGATGAAGACCAGTCCTGAGCCGTATCAGGGAACTTGAAGAAGGGAAATGATACCGTACCCCGCGTTAAGGGATGAATGAGTGAAAATCAAGGTGGAACCGTGTATATGCACCCTTGGACATAGAGATGTGTCCAGGGGTTTTTTAATACCTGAAAACCTTATAGGACATATCCAAAAGATCTAAAAACGCGTTTTAAAGCGAAAGGAGTTTACCATGAAGATTATTTTACCAGACGGAAGTGTTGAAGAAGCAAAAGACGAATTAAGAGCCATCCGCCACACTGCTTCCCATGTACTGGCACAGGCAGTAAAGAGACTGTATCCAGAGACCAAGCTGGCAATCGGACCGGCTATTGATGACGGATTTTACTATGACTTTGACAGAGAAGGCGGATTTACCCCGGATGATCTGGAAAAGTTAGAGGCTGAGATGAAGAAAATCGTTAAGGAGAACCTGGCATTAAAGCCATTCGTTCTGCCTAGAGACGAAGCAATTAAATTTATGCAGGAAAAGGGCGAGCCTTACAAGGTAGAGCTGATCGAAGACCTTCCAGAAGGCGAGACAATCAGCTTCTATCAGCAGGGTGATTTCGTAGACCTGTGCGCAGGACCACATATCCTGTATACAAAGGGCATCAAGGCATTTAAGCTGACCAGCATTGCAGGTGCTTACTGGAGAGGCAGCGAGAAGAACAAGATGCTGACCAGAATTTATGGTACTGCATTTGCAAAGAAAGAAGACCTGGAAGCTTACTTAACCATGATGGAAGAGGCTAAGAAGCGTGACCACAGAAAATTAGGCAAGGAATTAGGACTGTTCATGTTTGCAGAAGAAGGACCTGGTTTCCCATTCTTCCTTCCAAAGGGCATGACCTTAAAGAATACCCTGATCGACTACTGGCGTGAGATCCACTTAAGAGAAGGCTATCAGGAAGTTTCTACTCCTGTTATCTTAAGCCGTAAGCTGTGGGAGACCTCCGGTCACTGGGATCATTACAAAGAGAACATGTATACAACCGTTATTGATGACGAAGACTATGCTATTAAGCCAATGAACTGTCCGGGCGGTATGCTGGTATACAAGTCCCAGCCTCGTTCCTACCGCGACCTGCCATTAAGAGTTGGTGAGTTAGGTCTGGTACATCGTCATGAGAAGAGCGGACAGCTTCACGGTCTGATGCGTGTACGCTGCTTCACCCAGGATGATGCACATATCTTCATGACCCAGGATCAGATCACTGACGAGATCAAGGGCGTTACAAGACTGATCAATGAAGTTTACTCTCAGTTTGGATTTGATTATTTCGTAGAGCTTTCTACCAGACCAGAAGATTCTATGGGATCTGATGAAGATTGGGAGATGGCAACAAACGGTCTGAGAAATGCACTGGATGAAATGGGCTTAAAGTACATTGTAAATGAAGGCGATGGCGCATTCTACGGACCTAAGATCGACTTCCACTTAAGAGACTCTATCGGACGTACCTGGCAGTGCGGTACCATTCAGCTTGACTTCCAGCTTCCACAGCGTTTTGAGGCTGAGTATGTAGCAGAAGATGGTACTAAGAAGCGTCCTATTATGATCCACCGTGTATGCTTCGGTTCTATCGAGCGTTTCATCGGTATCCTGATCGAGCATTTCGCTGGCAAGTTCCCAGTATGGCTGGCTCCAGTTCAGGTTAAGGTTATTCCTGTATCTGAAAAGTCCATGGAATATGCCCAGGGTGTGTATGATCAGTTAAAAGCAGCTGGTATCCGTACAGAGTTAGACCGTAAGGATGAGAAGGTTGGATACAAGATCCGTCAGGCTCAGTTAGAGAAAGTTCCGTTCATGCTGGTATTAGGTGAGAAGGAAGCAGCAGAAGGCAAGATCACTGTAAGAAGCCGTGACAAGGGCGACCTTGGTGTTGCTGATCTTAGCACATTCATTGCAGATGTTAAGAAAATGACTGAAACAAGAGAGAAATAATGTTACAGTTCAGCCATGACATCTTCTTGTTTCCATATTCATGAAAACAAGAACTGCAACAAAATAATAAATAAGCTGTTTTAGGCAGCCAATCCCCTGCAGAGACTTTATAACAGGTATAAGGCCCTTGCAGGGGATTTTTTCAATAGTGCTTTAACATTCGGGGAAGGAAAAAATGAAAATTGCAGTGATCGGATATACCGGCTCCGGTAAATCGGTGCTGGCAGCAAAACTGGGCAAGATCCTTGGCTGTCCGGTGCTCCATTTGGACAAACTTCAGTTTGAAGCAGGCTGGAAGGAGCGAAAGGAAGCAGAAGGGAACCGGCTTTGTGAGCAGTTTTTAGAGGAAAATAAAGAGCGTGGCTGGGTCATTGACGGAAATTACGAAAAATTCTGTCAGAAAAGGCGGATGAAAGAAGCAGACCTGATCATTTTTATGGATTATCCAAGATGGATCTGTCTGTGGCAGGCGCTGCGCCGTTATTACAGATACAAAGGCCATACCAGAAAAAGCATGGCAGATGGCTGTATAGAAAAGATGGATAAAGAATTTATCTTATGGATCCTGAAAAATGGACGCAGCCGGGAAAAGAAGGAAGATTATAAACGGGTGGGGGCACAGTATCCGGATAAATTCATCCAGGTGAGAAACCGCCGTCAGCTGCGTGCTACAGTGATCCGCCTTTTGCAGCTGCAAAATGAAAAAGGGCTTTACGCGGGAACCGGGAGCAGAAAAAGGTGAAAAAAGAGGAACTTCTCATTGAACGTTTAAAAAAGTACCGGAGATCGGATATGTATCCCTTTCATATGCCGGGACATAAGCGGGCAGAAGGTATAAAACTGTCCTTTCCAGATCCATTTTCTGTGGATATAACAGAAATTGATGGTTTTGACAATCTCCATCATCCAGAAGGAATTTTAAAAGAGTCCATGAAATGGGCATCCAGCCTTTACGGTTCGGACCACACATGGTATCTTGTAAATGGAAGCACCTGCGGGCTGCTGTCGGCCATCAGCGCAGCCGTTCCCCACAGGGGAAAGATATTAGTCAGCCGGAACTGCCATAAGGCGGTGTATCATGGGATCTATTTAAACCATCTGGAAGCAGTTTATGTTTATCCACAGTCGGTTCCTGGATTGGGGATACAGGGCGGAATTTTACCGGAAGATGTGGAAAACGCATTAAAAAAGGATCCTGATATCCAGGCAGTACTGATGGTTTCGCCTACGTATGACGGGATCGTTTCTGATGTGAAGGCAATTGCAGAAATCGTCCATAAAGCGGGTCTTCCCCTGATCGTAGATGAGGCTCATGGCGCTCATTTTGCTTATGGAGATGCGTTTCCAAAGTCAGCCCTTGAACTGGGAGCAGATGCGGTGATCCAGAGTGTGCATAAAACACTGCCAAGTCTTACCCAGACAGCGCTGCTCCATGTGAAAAATAACAGGCCGGATGGTGGCTGCTATCTGGATGTGAAAAAGGTAGAGCGTTATCTGCAGATCTATCAGAGCAGCAGTCCTTCTTATGTGCTTATGGCGTCCATTGAGAACAGCATTTTTCTCATGGATCAGTATAGAAAAGAAGGTAAAGTGGCTGAATTTGAAGCTGCTTTGCTTAAGATACGAAAAAAACTGGGAAAAATGAAGCCCCTGCGCCTGGTAGAACGGGACCTGAGGGGAACAGCAGGGATTTTTGATGTGGATATTTCCAAGATCGTTGTCTCAGTAAGAGGTAGCGGGCTTACCGGAGAAATGCTTTCCCAGATCTTAAGGGAAAAATATCATCTGGAAATGGAAATGTGCGGTGCTGATTATGTAACAGCCATTGCAGCCATTGGAGACAGCAAAAAGGGGCTGAAACGTCTGAAAAAGGCATTACTTGAAATTGACAAAGAACTGGAAAAAAATGGAAATATCTGCAATGATGATCCTGATGAAAATGTTTACAGCCGTCATGCAAAGCAGGTGATGCCTGTTTTTAAAGCAATGGATGGGGAAAAGGAAGCAGTGCCTTTAAAAGAAAGCTGCGGCCGCATCTGTGGGGAATTTGCCTATATTTATCCGCCGGGTATCCCGCTGTTAGCGCCGGGAGAGCAGATCACAGAAGAAATACTGGAAACATTACAGGATTATATAAAAAAAGATCTGCCGGTCCAGGGACTGGAAGATACAGACCTTGTCACCATACAGGTAATGGCATTATCAGGTGGCAGGTCCGTTTAAAAAGAAAGAGAAAGATGGAAACATAATGGGAAAGATTTATTATGTAATGGGAAAAAGTGCCTCAGGTAAGGACACCATTTACAAACGTCTGGTAAAGGAACTGCCAGAACTTGGAACAGTCCGCATGTACACCACCAGGCCCATCCGTGATGGGGAGACCAATGGGGTGGAGTACATTTTCACCGATGAGAAGCAGCTTCAGGCTATGAAGGATGCAGGTAAAGTGATCGAATGCCGCACTTATGATACCATTTACGGGCCGTGGAGTTATTTTACGGCAGATGACGGGCAGATCGATCTGGGATCCGGCAGTTATCTGATGATGGGAACATTGGAGTCTTATGAAAAGCTCTGCAGTTATTATGGGGCAGAGGTCATGGTCCCTTTATATATCCATGTGGAAGACGGTGAACGTCTGCAGCGGGCATTAAACAGAGAAAAAACGCAAAAAGTGCCAAAGTATGCGGAAATGTGCCGAAGGTTCTTAGCTGATGAAAAGGACTTTGCAAAAGAACGTCTGGATCAGTGCGGGATCAGAAAACAATATGAAAATACCGGGCTTGAACCGTGTATAGAAGAAATCATAAAGGACATTTTGTGTAACGAAGGAAAGGAGAAACAGATGTTAAAGAAAATTGGATTTATTGGTGTTGGCATTATGGGAAAATCCATGGTGCGCAATCTGATGAAGGCTGGTTATGAGGTTTCTATTTATACCAGAACAAAGTCAAAGGTGGAGGATGTGATCGCAGAGGGCGCTGTATGGTGTGATACAGTGGCAGACTGCTCCAAAGGCAGAGATGTGGTCATTACCATTGTTGGATATCCTAAGGATGTAGAGGAAGTATATTTCGGGGAAAATGGTATCCTTGAAAATGCAGATAAAGGCACTTATGTGATCGACATGACCACTACAAGCCCGAAGTTGGATCAGCAGATCTATGAGGAAGCAAAGAAGCGGGGGCTTCATGGCTTAGATGCCCCTGTAACCGGCGGTGACAGCGGTGCAAAGGCAGGAACACTGACAATTTTAGTAGGCGGTGATAAAGAGGACTTTGATACCTGTCTGCCTGTATTTGAGGCAATGGGAAAGGCTATCAACTACGAAGGAAAGTCCGGAAACGGACAGCACACCAAGATGTGTAATCAGATCGCCATTGCAGGTGCTTTAGCAGGTGCATGCGAGGCTATGGTCTATGCAAAGAATGCAGGACTGGACGTAGATGTAATGCTTAAATCTATTTCCACAGGTGCTGCAGGAAGTGCCCAGATGAATAATGTAGCTTCCAAGGCAGCAAAAGATGACTACGCACCGGGCTTCTTCTTAAAGCATTTTATCAAGGATATGAGCCTTGCAGATGAGGAAGCATCCGAAAGAGGAACCAAATTAGATGTGTTAGAGGATGTTCTTGGAATTTGTAAAAAACTGGAAGAGGAAGGCATGGGAGATCTGGGAACCCAGGCGCTGATCAAGCATTATAAGTGGTAAAATACAGGTGCTCTGTCTGTGCAGAACAGGGTAATATAAGGTAAAAATATTGTAACAGAAAAAATCGACAGATGAAAACAGGACCGTTGTAAATAGACGTAGTAATAGTAAGAAGTTAGCTGCGTTTATGACAGGACGGTCCTGCTTTATTGTTAGTGTATGTGTATTATGCACATATAAATATAAAATACGACATAAAAATTATACAAAAGTTCAGAATAACACAACAAAAGTTAGAATAACAAATGGAAAAATGCATAATAAAATTATATAATAACATCATCAGGAGTGAAAAGTTACGGTACATGCTATATGATCTGTAACGAAAACTCCAAAGAACGTGAGAAGCAGTTTTCAGACTGCAAAATTTATTTAAGTCCCGGTGAGACCGGGAACGATGTACCGGGAGGGTACATAGAAAAGGAGAGGTGTATATGAAGAAAAGATTTGTAGCAGCGTCACTGGCAGCCATGATGGTACTGAGTATGACAGCATGCGGAGGCGGAAATACCGCTACTACTGCAGCACCGGCAGAGACCAAGGCAGAGGAAACAACAGCAGCAGAGGCTAAGGAAGAAGCAAAAGAGTCTGAAGCAACAGCAGAGAAAGCTCCGGAAGATTACTCCGGTACCGTAGTTGTGTATTCTCCACATGATGCAGACCCGTTAAATGCAGGTGTGAACCTGTTTATGGAAAAGTATCCCAATGTTAAGGTAGAAGTAGTAGCAGCCGGAACTGGAGAACTTTGCAATCGTATTGCAGCTGAGTCTGCTAATCCGATTGCTGATGTACTCTGGGGCGGAGGTGCTGACTCACTGGCTGCATTTAAGGATTATTTTGCACCATATGTGTGCGCAAATGATGATGTGATCGCAGAAGAGTATAAGGATCCAGATGACAAATGGATCGGTGAAAGCCCACTGCCAATGGTACTGTTTTACAATAAAGATCTGATCGAAAAAGACGGAATGACCATTCCTGAGTCCTGGGAAGATCTGACAAAACCTGAGTGGAAGGGCAAAATTGCATACTGCCTGCCATCTAAATCCGGTTCTGCATATACCCAGTTATGTACTATGATTCTGGGACATGGCGGTAAGGAAGATGGATGGGATTTCATCAAGAAACTGTATGACAACCTGGATGGAAAGATCGTTGATTCTTCAGGTAAGTGCCATAAGATGGTAGCTGATGGTGAGTTCTATGTAGGGCTTACTCTTGAAAAAGCAGCAGTTCAGTACAAGGATGATCCTTCTGTTGGATTTGTATATCCAAAGGATGGAACCAGTGCAGTTCCGGATGGTGTAGCTCTTGTTAAGGGATGCCCGAATGAAGAAAATGCAAAACTGTTCATCGACTTCGTTACCTCTAAAGAGTGCCAGACAGAGCAGAGCGAGAACTGGGGACGTCGTCCTGTAAGAAGTGATATGGACGTTGCAGATGGACTGGCAAAGCTGAGCGACCTGGTATTAGTTGATTATGACTTTGACTGGGCTGCAAATGAAAAAGAGTCCATTATTGAACACTTCAATGATATTATGGTAGATTAATCTTTCTGAAATGAAAGTAACGGGAAACAAATAATAGAAAGACTGCCTGGCCCTGGCGGGCGGGCAGTCTTTCGCATATATAAGGAATGTAAAAAGTGGGAGTGTCTTCCAGAAAAGCGGTTGCAGAAAGATTTTGAGAGGACATTGAACAAAAAGGAGGACCAGATATATGAGCCATGCAGTGATCATTAAAAATGCCGTGAAAAAATACGGTGATTTTACAGCATTAAACGGAGTAAGCCTGGATATTAAACAGGGAGAATTTTTTACCCTTTTAGGGCCGTCCGGATGCGGAAAAACCACCCTTCTGCGTATGATCGCAGGATTTAATACAGTAGACGGAGGAGAGATCTGTTTTGATGACCGGGTGATCAACAATCTGGAGGCTCATAAAAGAGACATCGGTATGGTCTTCCAGAACTATGCGATTTTCCCACATCTGACAGTGGCTGAAAATGTAGCATACGGCCTGAAAGCGAAAAAGTGTCCAAAGGATCAGATCCCTGGAAAAGTAGAAGAGGCCCTGGAATTGGTGCAGATCGGCAAGTTAAAGGACAGAAAACCAAATGAACTTTCCGGCGGACAGCAGCAGCGAGTCGCTTTAGCAAGAGCTTTCGTTATTGAACCTGGTGTTCTGTTGATGGACGAACCGCTGTCTAACCTGGATGCAAAGCTGCGTGTGCAGATGAGAACGGTTATTAAAAAGCTGCAGCGCAGACTGGGAATTACTACGATTTATGTAACCCATGACCAGGAAGAGGCACTGGCTATTTCCGACCGGATCGCTGTTATGAAGGAAGGAAATATTATGCAGGTGGGAACTCCTGAAGAGATTTATAAAAAGCCGGAAAATACCTTTGTAGCCGGATTTATCGGTGTTTCCAACTTTGTAGAGTGTGATGTTAAGGGAGATGACCCAAATCAGGCAGTGCTGGATATTAAGGGAGAGTGTTCTATTACCTGTACCTTAAAGAAGCCATTTACCGGTAAGGGAATTATTTCCGCAAGACCGGAGCAGCTGTTCTTTGACGATAAAGAGGGACTGCCGGGAACCATTATCATTTCCACTTTCTTAGGTGACTTCATTGAATATGAGATCCTGTTGGATAATGGACAGACCGTACAGTTAAATGAGTATACAAAAGATGTACATGAACTTCGCCCGGATGGACAAAAGGTAAAGGTAAACTTTGACATCCGCGCCGTAGGTGTATATGATGCAGCGACCCAGGAGGTGATCTCATGGTAGGTTCCGGAAAGAAGTTAGACTTCTGGTTCTGGGTGAAAGTGGCAGTTGTGGGATTTATGCTGGTATTTCTGATCTATCCCTTCTGTACCCTGATCACCCGAAGCTTTTTCTCAACCAAGGTAGACGGCTTTACCTTTGAGAACTATATCCGATTTTTCACAAAGAAATATTATTATTCCGCATTGGGAAGAAGTATTTTTGTATCTGTGGTAACAACGATCACCACACTGGTTGTAGGTGTGCCTATTGCCTATGTAATGTCCCGTTATAATGTATGGGGCAAGCAGTTCATCCATATTTTTATCATCATGAGCCTTATGAGCCCGCCATTTATCGGCGCCTACAGCTGGATCATGTTGTTTGGACGTTCTGGTCTGGTGACAAATATGTTTTCCCAGTTTGGTATCCATCTTCCAAGTATTTACGGAAAACTGGGTATCATCCTGGTATTTACTTTTAAGCTGTTCCCTTATGTTTATCTGTATACCTCCGGTGCTATGGGAAGCATCGACTCCAGTCTGGAAGAGGCTGCAGAGAACCTGGGAAGTAACAAGCTTCGCAGACTGTGGACCATTACACTGCCGGTAGTCCTTCCGTCTATTGCAGCCGGTGCCATTATGGTATTTATGACCAGTCTGGCAGACTTTGGTACTCCAATGCTCATCGGCGAAGGTTATATGGTACTTCCTGTTCTTGTATATAATGAGTACATGAGTGAGATCGGCGGAAATGCCCACCTGGCAAGTGCTCTTTCTGTAGTAGTAGTATTCTGTTCTACTACCGTCCTTCTGGTGCAGAAGCATTTTGTTACAAAGAAAAACTATGTAATGACTGCCATGCGTCCGCCAAAGGAAGAGAAACTTCACGGAGTAAAGCGTTTCCTGGCAACATTCCCGGTTATGCTGGTTACATTTATCGGTATCCTTCCTCAGATCGTAGTTATCGTCAGCAGCTTTATCAAGAGCGACTTTACAGGATTTAAGAAGGGATTCAGCCTGGGAAGCTATATTACGATTTTCAACCGTCTGTGGACCAATATCCGCAATACCTTTGTATTTTCAACCATTGCCATTATATTTATCATCATTATTGGTATGCTGATCTCCTATATCGTTGTGCGCCAGAAGGGCTTTGCAGGACAGTTAATGGATCTGCTGATCATGTTCCCATTCGTAATTCCAGGCGCAGTTCTTGGTATCAGCCTGATCGTGGCATTTAACAAGGAACCTGTGATCCTTACAGGAACCGCAGTGATCATGATCATTGCCTTTGTTGTACGAAAACTGCCTTATACGGTACGTTCCGGCAGTGCTTTCTTACAGCAGATGGATCCAAGCGTAGAAGAAGCGTCTATCAGTCTTGGAGTATCACCTATGCAGACATTTATCAAGGTGACAGCAAGATTAATGGCACCTGGCGTATTATCCGGTGCGATCTTAAGCTGGATCACCTGTATCAATGAGCCCGCATGCACTGTCATACGTCGAAAAAGAACTGCGCCGACTGGGTGCCTCCGAAATATCACTACGCCCCGCCCACGGAAAAGACGGTCCTATTTTGACAGAAAACGGAAACTTTATCCTTGATACCCGTTTCCATTATATTGACGCTTCGCTGGAAGAACAGCTGAAAACAATCACGGGCGTTATTGAAAGCGGACTTTTCATCAATTACGACATTGAAGTAGTTGTAACCAGATAAAAACCAAGCATAGCACATAGGAAAATCACTTTTTTAACATTTCACCCTTCCTTACACCCGGTCTATCTTTGCAGCCGACTTAAGGAACCGACTATTCTGCACTCAATAAAATAGTGAAAGCACTATTCTCCCTTCTTTATCTCATACTATCATTTATCAATAAAAACAAAAAAACATAGTATGGAAAAGCAAAGCTTACCACAAACCGAAAATTTACAATTTCAATTTTCTTTTTTTAGAAATACTTGGAGCAAAGAGTCTACCATAATCACCCTGTACAACCTTTATCTGCAAACCATCGGCACACTTTGGAAAGCACAGACCGAATGCTACCGCAAACTACAAGACCGTCCCGACCGCAGCAATGAAGCCAAAATGGTAAAAGACGCCATGCCTGTCGTCATCATCGAGGGCATCTGCCGCCCGCATTGCAGCCATGCCGCAGCCAATCTGGAAAAGATGAGCCGACTAGCCATGTA
>OGXC01002203.1_pt1 | contig 13633 bp, 8 predicted proteins | sample 1576201 | NCBI WGS metagenome assembly OGXC01 (sample SAMEA3541562, study PRJEB24748) | human gut metagenome | biome: human gut; feature: human-associated habitat; material: faeces | place: China | collected 2012 | reverse complement strand
AGCCGGAACTGCGCTACTGGATGTGCCAGCCCTTCGGCGGACACTTCTTCGGCGCGCACCTGATGTATGGGGTATATAATGCAGGCGACATGAAACTTCCTTTGGGACTCTTCAAGGGCGTTCGTTCTTCAAGGTATGAGGGCGACTTTCTGGGGCTGGGGGTATCGTACGGCTACCACTTCATCCTCTCGCCCCGTTGGAGCATTGAGACAAGCCTCGGCGTTGGATTCCTGCATATCGGCTACGAGCGCTACCGCTGCCTGCATTGCGGTGAGCAGACCGGGGGCGGGTATAAAAACTTCATTGCCCCGACCCGGGCCGCGGTATCGCTGGTATACTTGATAAATTGAGAGTTGGGAAATGAAAATTGAAAGCAGTTTATAGTTAGTAATTTGTAATTAAACATAGAGCATGAAAAATTTAATCCGTATTCCTCTGACATTGGCACTTCTGTTCGCCACATGCGGTTTCTGTCCGGGACAGGAGTTCTACCGGGGAGAATTGTTTGTCACCGGACAGCATTTTTCACAGACTGACGGACATCTGACCGTGGAACTTTCCGTAGACTTCGAAAACCTGCAAATGCCTTCTGATGAATCCCTGACCGTGACTCCCGTACTCAAAAGTGGCGAATACGAGCAGGAACTTCCCTCCGTACTCATCAACGGTGCGGAGAAACAGAAAGTGTATCAGCGTTCACAGGCATTGTCTGCGGGCAAACGTAACGGCAAGGTGTGTTTGGAAAACGGGGAACTCTTCTGATATCTTGTGGTATTCTTTCACCGGTTTATCAAACTTTTGCATTATTCGTTGTTTATGCGGCTTTTCCTCATTTAACTTTATTGTAGGGTTTAGTGATAGTATAGGAATAGCTAATTCTTTTTGACCGTAAGAGTAAGCCTTTTTGAAAGGATGTGTTCTATCTCCATAGCCTTTGGAGTTAACTCCCAAGCTTATGGAGATAACTCCAAAGGCTATGGAGTTAACTCCGCAAGCTTGGGAGATAGAACATAAAAGGAAGAAAACGCTTAATGGTTAAAAAGAAAGATTTTAATAATAAGAAAAAAGGATTGCATTTCATTCCAAGTCTTCAATAATCTTCTCCACATCCACAGGTTGCAGTCGGTCATAGACTTTCTATCATTATTACAGGGAGCAATCCATAGGCGACTACACACCACAGACAGTCCGGAAAGAACTTGCCATCGGGAGTTGTTTCTCCTGCTTCTATTCCCAATATCCGTTTAAATTCTTCCGGTAGTTTTTCGGAGCCGCGTACACGGCAGACCGTTCCCATGCATACGGAGATGGGATGTTTTCCTTTGGGGATCATGGCAAAGAACGTATAGTAAGTAACCATGCCATACATTTTCTATACGGGCATGTTCAGTTTGCGGGCGATGATACGTTACATCTCTTCAGGCTGGTTCCCATGCTTGTTGCCAATCTTTCCGCTTTCTTCATGATTGCTTGTAATTTACAGGTGGGGCGTATTTTCATGGGCATAAGAATTAGTGTGTTGCAAAGATCGGAAAATGTCCGGGTTGATAAAGGAAGAGTGGAAAATATGAAAAAAAAGAAGCCCGGTCCGTTTGGTGGTGAACGGACCGGGCTTTACAATCAATTTGTCAACCATTTATAGCCAATGGGAACTGCTGTGCCTCCATCGGACCTTTAGAATTGTGCGACAGGGCGTGTGGCGTAGTTGCTGGCTTTACTGTTGGCAACTATCGCACCACTTACAAAATTCAGATGCCAGGCGGATTCTGCCGAGTGTTCGGAAGAAGACCAGTACGCTTTGCGTGCAAAATCATTGAAACAATCTTGTTTGTCTTTGCAAATGATTCCGGCTTTTTGAAGTTCCCACAACAAAGTCAACTCGCCTGCCGACGGTAAATACCATTCACCTGCCGATTTGCCGCTGGTACTGTATTGGTAGCAGTAGCCTCCTGCCGGGTAGCTGGAAGAACTTTTACCGAGGTAGGCGGTGTGAGCCTTTCCATTGAAGTCGCTGATGGCGCCTTCTGACACCCAGGTGGCAGGTTGTCCGGTTTCAACATGAATGGTTGCCCCCTTGATACGTTCCTCGTCCTTATCGGAGAAGAAAGAATCGGCGGTTCCGTTATAATAAGGGAGGACACCGCTTGTCAATGTGCCGTCGGCGGTGGTATAGTTTTCGATGCCTTCTATATCTTCTGCTTTGCTGATCCATTTGGTACTGGACTGGTTGTCGCCTAATGCCACGATGCGTCCGAATGGAGAAGTGGACAGGGTGGGCGAGAGATTGCCGTCCGCATCATCCAGGGCATAGACAATACCGATGCAGGTTTTATTCTCATTCTTCTCGCTGGAGAAAGTAGCGTCGCTATAGTAATAATCGCCTACCTTGGCAGAAGGTAAAAGAGTGCAAGTGAGTGCCGGAGCTTCGTATACTTTGCCTTTCTCCAATTTGATGGTTGTCGAAGTAGCTGCCTCATACACTTCACCGGTGGTGGTAACAAGAGTGAAATGCAACTGTGCTTCGGAAGGGAAGAAGGAGATGTAGGTGGTTCCGGAAATACCGGCTTTGTTTTTAATAGTGATATTTCCTGTTTGGGTACTGCTGAACTCTCCGTTTTTTAGTTTCATAACGGCACTGGAGTAGAGGGTTCCGGCAGTGGCGGTTATGGTAATTCTTGTGATGTTGTTCAAAGGACTGCCACCGTTGACGGTGAACTGGAATTTACCGATAGTGACCAAACTGGTCATTTCGCAGGCGGAAGAGCCTGTGGTTTCGTTCATGCCGGCTTTACATTGTGCCCATAAGTAATCATAATTTGTTATACCTGCCAGTGTTCCGTCCTGTCCGCTCAGGTTGAGGGTTTGGGTCAGGGTGTCACTGCTGTTCGCGGTGATGGCTGCCGCCGGGTAAAATACGGCAATTTCATTCTCATTCTTTACCAGTGTCGAAAGATTGCCCGTAAAGGTGTCAGAAGAGTCGGTTTTTCTTGTGAGAATGCTTTTGGGAACGCCGCTGGAACCGGTTTTTATTACGGCCAGTTGGCTGTTGGCGTCCCAGTTGCCTTGCAGGATGCCTGTATCCTCTGCATCTGAAGAACGGGGAGACAGAGATGCTGTGAGAGAAAAAGGAACGGTGGAGGTTGTCGTAACTTGATCGTCGTCATCGCTACACCCCAACATGCATAGAGCGATGCCCAAACAGAGAATAGTTGTTGTCTTTTTCATCATCGTTTTCGTTTTGCTGTTTTATGATTAAAACTTGAATGGTATTTATTATTTAATTTTAGACAGCAAAGGTAAATGTTCTCGGCCGATTTTTCTAATCTATTCGGCGAAAGCTGATTTTTTTTCGATAAATTAGGGGAATAAGGGGAAATTTGAGGAGATGGCAGGGGGGGGGCATTGTCTCCCTGTTTAAATTCTCATTGAAAATCATAGTTTTTTGTTGTTTTGAATGAAGGGAATTGTATGAATGAAAATTTAAACAGGGATTTTTATGGAAACTTTTTAGTTTTCTTTGCCTTTTTGATCGGGATATAGTGACTGGTAATAATTGATTCGTTCTGTCCATGGACGGTATTCAAAAGGATAAACGTGTTGTTGCTCTGCCCATCGTGTCCATTTGTTTTCTAATTCTTTTGCTTTTAAAGGAAATTGTTCGGAAAGATCTTGTGTCTCAAAAGGATCGGTGGTGAGGTGAATCAATTCCCAAGGCTGTCTGCCGTTGGCACGTACTAGTTTCCAACCGTCAGACAGGATGGCGCATGAGGTCTGATGTTCAAAGAAAAGATCGCGCGGCTGTATTTTCTGTTTTCGTATAGCCGGCAGGAGACTGGTTCCGGCCAATTTCACTTTTTGATTGTGAAACGTGTCGGGGTAATGTGCGGAAGCAATATCCAGGCAGGTGGGAAAAATATCAATGATATGACTGGGTTCCCGACAGATACTGCCTTTTTCTGTCTGGCTTTTGCTTCTTCCGTCTGTAAGGATGAGAGGGGAACTGGTTCCTCCTTGGAATACCCATTGTTTGTAACTGCGATAGGGGGTATTGCTTAAATCAGCCATCAGCTGTTTGATGAATCCCCCTTCACTGGTAGAGCCGTTGTCGCTCATAAACAGAAACAGGGTATGTTCATACATTCCTTTGTCTTTTAAGGTCTGTATTACCTTTCCTATGCCGCTGTCCATGATTTCGATCATGGCGGCATAGGTAGCCATATCGGTTATCCATTTTTCTTGCTGCTGTGGAGTAAGTTCGGTCCAGGCGGGTCGTTTACCGTCCGGAAATTCTTTTTGGAAGACTGGAAGAACCATTTCCGGCGTTATCAGCCCTAAGGCTTTTTGACGTTCGAAACGTTGTTGGCGTAGAACATCGTAGCCGGCTTTATAGCGCTCACGGCAAGCATCTATCTTGTCTTGGGGGGCTTGTAGGGGCAAGTGAGGTGCATAATGTGCTATGTACATGAACATGGGAGTCTGCGTGGGATGTTGTTTGATAAAACTAACGGCAGAGTCTGTGATAGCGGTGGTATAGTAATAATCATCCGGAAACTCGGTAATCCGTTGCAGGTTATGATAAACGGGATCTGGTTTGTAATAGCTTCCCCCTCCATGCAGGCAGCCGTAGTATTTGTCGAATCCCCGTTGAACTGGATAACTTCCATTGGGGGTTTCAAAGGCCGCATCTAAGGTAACATGCCATTTGCCACTCATGTAAGTGGCATAGCCTTGGTCGCGCAGTACTTCGGCAAGGGTGGGCAGGTGATCCGAAATCTGTCCCCGATACCCCGGACGATGTTCGTCTACCGCGGTCATCCATCCCATTCCCGCTTCGTGCTGATAATGTCCGGTGAGTAAGGCGGCACGGCTGGGGCAGCTTCGTCCTGTGTTTTTAAATTGGCTGAAACGTATGCCTTGTTTGGCCAGATAATCTATATTGGGGGTATGTATTTCTCCTCCGTAGCAGGATAAATCAGAGAATCCCATATCATCGCATAAAATCAATACGATATGGGGATGTTCCGTGTCTGGTTTGGCGTGAGTGGCTGCTACAGTGGAGGTTATGGCAGTTAGTGCCAGGGTTGTAACGGTTAACTTATATGTCATGGGTGATTTGTATTTTAGTTTTTTCATTTTGTTCCATCCCTTGTGGAGATGGAGTAGAAGAGGCTTTGAATTGCTTTTCTCTTTCTGCCTCTTCCCCACACCGGATGGAAAGGTTTACTTCTTTTCACCGAAATCAGCTTGCTGTTTTTCCACTTCTTTCAGCTTTTGTGCATTCCGTTCTTTCAGCAAACGTTCCTGTTCCAGTTCGGAAGCCGATTTGGCGGCTGATTGCCCGAAAGGTGAGTCGCTGTTCATGGAAATCAGCGCAGCTTCACTTTCGGTGTAGATGAGAGGATGAGCCGCCGGCTTGCTTTCTAATTCCAACACTGCGCTGGCAGGCATTTGCGAGCCTTCGAACAATACGCTGGCAGTGATTTTGATTTTACCCGGCTTCAAGGTGGATTGTATCAGCACGGGGGCTGTTCCCCATTTTACCGGAGCCGGATTGGCCAGTATATTCGCTCCGCCCAAAATACGTCCTTCGCCTTCTACATGGAATTTCACATAATAGTTGTTCAGACGTTTGATGTTCCCGTTTTTATCGGCTATGGCGGCTACTACGGTTACAAAGTCGGAGCCATCAGCTTTTAAGTCGGTGTTTTCATTGTCAACCCAAAGTAGCACTTTCTCGGGACGCCGGGCCGGTCGTACTTCGTGCGTGGCAACTACTTTTCCATCTATGATGCCTTCGGCCAGTAGGAACACCTCGTCCTGTTTCTTTTTTCTCATAGACATGTTTTTGTCTATCATGAAGTCGTATATATCTTTGAATGTAATAACGGGTGAGGGCATTCCTTCTTTCGTTGCCGGCTTGGTGTAAGTCCATGTCTTGCCACCTTTATTATAAGTAAGCCGCACCTCGTCACAATTGGAGTACACAGTAACGTCTTTGGGTGAGAAGGGAGTCATTTCATGGGCGATGTACACCATCGGTCCTGTTTCGAAAAGACGGTCTTGCTTTTCGGGCGAGCGCTGGGCTTTGAACATATAATAAGCATATTTGGGTTGACGGAATACGTCCATCACACCACCATAGAAGGGATCGGGATGATAGCCGCGCTGGTGGTCGAACGAGTGCCACAAACAGCCGCCGACGTGTTGGCGCGGAGTACGGCAGAGTACATCGTAACAGGTGAAAGGATAACGGGGGGCGGCATAATGCTGTGCCTGGATGAGCATAGCCTGTTCCCCCCAGTTGCGTGCCACACGGCTGGGGGAGTTGTGCGAGTTCCAGTCGTCTACATTATCTCCCCACTCGCGGGTGAAATAGGTTATTTTAGGGTCGAGGCTTTTGATGGCCCAGTCCTTGTCCGCATTGGCCGGATGAGTGAAGAGTACCGGATATACCTCATGTCCCCGTGCTTCGCTGTCGCAACCGGAATAGCAATACGGATAAGGGTATTCTTGATTGACAATATCGAGGGTATTTTTGGCGAAGTCTGCCGGATACCAGGTTTCATTCAGGATAGGTTCCCATAACCATACACAAGGGTGATTGCGGTCACGCCGTACCAGGTTGCGGATATCGCTATAAACCCGTTGTGCAAATTCAGGAGCGTCATTCCAGAATTGCCATCCCGGTGTGTTTACAATGACGAACAGCCCCAGTTCGTCACATGCATCCATAAAGGCGGGGTCTTGAGGGCAGTGAGCATTTCGGATGACTTTCATACCTGTGTCGCGTAGCTTTTTAGCGTCGCGCCAATGAATGCTGTTGGCAACGGCATTGCCTACTACGGCAAAATCCTGATGGCGGTTGGCGCCAATCAGCGGGCTTGGATAAGGTTTGCCGTTCAGCCAGAATCCGTCCTTTCCTTTGAATTCTACGCTGCGGATACCGATACGGCGGCGGTAGCCGTCCACTACATTTCCTTCATTGTCGCGGATACGGACAATCAGGTTATATAACGTAGGCGTTTCAGGGCTCCAAAGCAGAGGAAACTTCAACGTTATTTTATCTTTTGAAGTGACTGCCTTGCCCGGACGTACTTGAATGACATCGTTCAGAAATGCGGCTTGTGTGCCGTCGGGTTGCTGAAGTTCATATTCTACTACTCCTTTGAAGTTCTTTTTACTGTCATTACGTATATGGGCTTTCAGGATTATTTCTGCGGAAGTGTCGGAAACTTTGTCGTATGCCACGAAAAGCCCGCCGCCTGCCATTTCGTTTTCGAAATTGGGATCGGTGATGAAAACCGGACGATGGGCTATTAGCCAGCAGTCACGATAGATGCCGCCAAAATAAGTATAATCCAGTACATCCTGTGCTTTGCCGGGAGGATAACTGGGGTCATTGCTGTTGTCTGCCCATACAGCTATCACATTGTCTGTCCCCCAATTCAGTGCATCGGTGACATCAATGACTACAGGCAGGTAGCCGCCAAAATGTTCGGTCAATAAATTGCCGTTTACAAAAACTTTGCTTTTTCCCATGATAGCTTCGAAATGCAGGAAAAGTTTTTTGCCTTTCAATTCATTTGCCGGAGTGAAATGTTTGCGGTACCATACCTCACCTTGATAGTTGATACATCCACTGGCCTCAGTCGGTACATATTCGATGCCGTCGGGCAGGGAAACCACTTTCCAGTCCTGGTCATTAAAGTCGGTGGTTTCCGCACCTGTAGCGGTTCCTTTGTGGAATCGCCATGCCGGATTCATGGAATATACTTCACGTCCGGAGTTTGCCAGTTCATAGAAACCGGCAGTAGAAAACTCAGGCTGGTAGGCTGCTTGCATCTCATAGAGAGGAAATAGCAGCAGGGCGATGAGATAAGATAAAAAATGTTGTTTCATAAAGTAGTGTTGTATTATAAGGTTCATATTATTTTTTATATTAAAGTTTCATTCGTTGTTTCTTATGGAATGTTTTTCTGTCGGGCGGTCTGAGAGTTCATCCATGTTCTTGTCTTCCTTATCATTGGAATTTCATAATAATACCACCAGTCGCTGTTGTTGGTCTTGGCGGCAAGATGGTTGTGGTGGTTTTGGTCAGCAATGTAACCGTCAGGTTGTTCCATAAAACGGGTCTGTGAATAGGTTTCTTCCAATTGTTTTCTCATGGTCTGAAAGTCATTGCACACTTCATTTATTTGTTGCAATGCTGTCTGTTTGTCTTGTTCATGTATAGTGATATCATAGTTGTGCAAGGCTAGAATCAGACGGACAGGGAAGTTGAACAAGTGGTTTGTCTGTTCGTATACCTCTAATGTATAGCGGTTGCGTAAAGCATGTTGTTTAGCCTCTTTTATGCCTTGGCATATTTTTTCATATCGTTTTTGTTCCACCTTTGCTTGGGCTATTTTTTGTTGGTAGGTACGGCTCCATGCTCCCGGTGCGTCTGGATCCGGTAGGCTGATTAAAGTAAAATCAGTAGTTCCCCATGCCGGATTGCGCCTTCCCGAATTGACCAGGGCATCATCAAAGAAAAATGCTTCTTGTTCCAGTTCATCCAGAAAAGCCATATGGTTGTCATTTGGATGAAAGCCAAATTCTCGTTGGGCATGTGCGGCTTTGAAGGCTTCGACTGTCCGTGCTGTTGGGTTCCAGCCATATTCTCCCTGTGCGATGTATCCACGCCACACCGTTTCAGAGTGTGGGGAACCATCATCCCATGCTGTGGCCAAAATTCCTTCCAGTTGATTTTGAGCAACTAATTTGCTGAATCCTTTGATATAGCCGGCCAGTGAATTTTCACGCGGTATAAATGGGGAACTGCCATACGAAGCAGCGGTAGCTCCCATTACTTTCAGTCCTTTGTCATGATACCATTGTAAAATGCGTTGATGCCCCGGTTGGGTGGCATCTTTGTAGTTCCATCGCATATAAACACATTCTTTGGGGAATAATTTGATGCTTTCATTCAATTTTTTATCGTTCCATTTTGCTGCTATTTCATCCTGGGTTTCATTACTGTTGACCAAATCCCATACACCGCCGTATTTTAATGGCATATCATCCCAGAAAATAGGAATGCGGTTGTGAGCTGTTGCGAAATCGCATACTTTTTTCAACCAGATCATTTGTAGTTCAAATGGAGTTTTTCCGGTGGCTTTACAGCGTTGGTCTATGCCTATGGCGGTAATTTCATCTCCTCCTATATGTAAGTATTTGCTGTAAGGCATGGCTTCGATAGCATCCCGGTAAAGGTCGAATTGCAAATCATAGGTACGAGGGTCAGATGGGCAAAACTCCCAGTCGCTGTCGGGGTTTTCACGTAGTTCCCAATGATGTTTTAAAATAAAACCGGCATGTCCCAAACCTTGGACCAAGGGGGTTATTTCAATATTCCGTTCTTTGGCATAGCGGCATAAGGCTTGCATTTCCTGCTTGCTGATGGCATTGGGGGCACCTATTTCGGGGCGTCGGGTATAACGCAGTTTATCTTCCAGCTCCCAAATAACTGCGTTTATTTTGTATCGGGCCAGTTTGTCTATTTCCTGATAATAATACTCCATGCGGTCTAAATGATGTTTTACATCAAAGTGCACGGCCCGATAGGGAATGGCCGGATAATCGATGATTAGCATGGCTGGAATAAGTATGTTGAAATCCCGGCTGTCTTCCATTAATTGTTCTAAAGTTTGGCAACCGTAGAAGATACCTGTCATGGTTCTGGCTGATATACAGGCTCCTTTGTCATTAATTTCCATCATGTATCCTTCCGGAGAAGCAGGAACATGCTGGCTGGTGAGTTGGAGCCGGATGGGTTTCCCTTTTCGTGGGCAACGGGGAAGTTTGTTGATCATATCTCCCAATATGGGGATGGAAGTTGTGTCTGATGACAGAATATAGGATAACTCCCAATAATTGATTCCTTTTCCAGAAGTCAGTTCTATGGATTGTGGTTGTGGAAGCAACTGGAATGTCTTGTCTAATTCTCGAGAAGCAACCTCTTCTATGAATAAGCATAAACAGAGTAATAAAAGAATTTTTTTCATATCACTTCGATGATTAATTTTTTTTCTACTAATTTTGTTCCTTGTACAGTCAGGGTTCCTTTTCCTTTTTCTTCGTCAGATTGTAATAATACTACACATTTTCCCCGAAAGCAACGGCAGTGGGGCTGTTGGTATGGAAACATATCTGTAGGGTTTCCGTTGTCTACCCCTAATAGCCGGAGTGGTCCACTTACGTGGAAACTGAGTTCATTGGAGGCATAAGGACAAGGAATTCCGTTTTTATCTGTTATGTCGATCTCTATGCGTATGATTTCATCCGAACCGGCTTTTACAGAATACTTGTTACTGGCAAGGGCGACAGAATGAGGTGCTTCTGCACTTTGATAACAGTCTGTTGCCACGATTTTTCCTTTTTTTATGCCTCGGGCTTCTATTTTTCCGGGCGAATAAGGAACTAACCATATCAGTTGCTCCCCTGTATAAGGTTTACTGCCCAAAGATACATTATTTATAAATAACTCTACTGCATCACAGTTGGTATAAATGACTACAGGAATTGTTTTTCCTTCTTTTCCCGGATGCGTCCAATGCGGAAGAAGGTGTACCATTGGTTTGTCGGTCCATAAACTTTGGTAGAGGAAATAGGCGTCTTTCGGAATGGCAGCTATGTCGATAATACCGAAATTGCCACATCGTTGAGGCCATTCGGCTTCACCTAAATAGTCAAAACTGCCCCATCGGAATTCTCCCATTAACCAAGGGAAAGAACAGGTGCGTTGCCATGATTTACGGGCGCTGATACGTACAGAAGCATTGTCGTAGGACGATTGATAATAGGGATAATCGGATTCTTCGGGGAAGCATTCTTTTTCCGTCAGGTCAGGTATAGGAAAGACCCGATGTTTAAATTGTTCCCAGTTTATGTTTCCTTTTTCCCAAGGAGCGGGGAAATCCCGTCTTCTCCATTGTGTCTGGCTTCGGTATACGCCACGGGTTTGATAAGTGTGGGGTACCTCTGTAGCAATGGCACAAAGTGTTGGGTAGTTTTTGTGGAAGTGTTCTAGTTCTCCTATTTCTTCTCCATTTCCATTGAAGCCGATAATGTCTAGATAGTTGAATTTTTTTTGATAATCGGTCTTCATACCTCTAGTAGGATCAGTTCCTCCTTGAGTGACAGGGCGGTCAGGGTCCAGTTGGTGAAATAGGCTGACCAGGTTGTGTTGGATTTCGGGGGTAGCTCCCGTTACTTCGTTGCCGATACTCCACATAATGATAGAGGGATGGTTGCGGTCTCGTTTTATGAAATCAGTCATATCTTTTTGCCACCATTCATCAAAGTAATTTCCATAGTCATCGGCGGCTTTAGGTTGATTCCATCCGTCCAATCCTTCGTTTAGTACCATGATTCCCATCGTATCGCATAAATTATAGAAAGCAGGAGAGAAGGGATTATGACTGGTGCGTATCGCATTACATCCCATATCTTTCAATAATTTGAGACGATAATGAAGTAGGTCGTCGGGTACGGCGGCTCCTACAGCACCGGCTGTATGATGATCGCATACTCCTTTTATCTTTAGTGATTTGCCATTGAGCAGGAATCCGCTGACCGGGTTGAATTCTAATTGACGGAAGCCTACAGGTAATCTACATTCATCTAGTATCTTGTTATCTCTTGTCAGTTGGCATATAAGTGTATAGACGTTAGGAGAATCAGGCGACCATAATAATGGTTTCCTGATGCTCCCTGACAGGAAGCAAAGAGAATCTGCAGATGGGACAAATATTTTTTCAGAAGTATCGGCTATGCTACCGTTGGGAGCTTGTAGATATGTTTTTACTTTGATTGGCTTTTTCTCCTGTGTCTCAATTTCTATAGATAGGGTGTAGGTGGCAGATTGCTTATTTTGTAGCTTGGATCTGAAATGGATTCCGGAATAAGGAATGTGGGTGGGGTTACTGACCAGCAGGTATACAGGACGATATATTCCTGATCCTGTATACCAACGTCCGGTTAATGCTTTGCTGTGATCTACTTTTACAGCGATTTGGTTCTTGCCTTCTTGCAAATATGGAGTTAAATCATATACAAAGCTGATATACCCATTAGGGCGTTTGCCCAGCCAATGACCGTTTATCCATACTTCGCTGTTCAGATATACGCCCTCAAATAGGATTTGTACTTTTTTATTTTTCCATTTGGAAGGAATGGTAAAAGTTTTTCGATACCAGCTTATTCCGGCAGGCAGGAAGCCGCTTTGCCAGTCGGTTCCGTTTTCAAATTGTTTATAAGTGCCTTCTATGCTCCAGTCATGAGGAATGTTCAATATGCGCCATTGAGAATCGTTATATGAGGAAGAAGAGGCTCCTTTGCCTGCATCTCCTAGATGGAATTTCCAGCCTTTACAGAAATTTATGGTTTCTCCGGCAAAAGATGCCAATAAGAAAAACTGTATGCAAACAAATAAAAGGATACGTTTCATGGTTAGTGTGAAGAGAAAGAGGGGCTGAATGTTGCTTGAAGAACAATCAGCCCCAGAACTAATTTACTGATGTTATATATAAGCTAATACCTGTTGATTTACCATCCTTCACTAGGCGTACAAAGTGGATTGGTGTCAAGTTCTTTGGCTGGTATCGGGAAGTAGTTGAACTTATTGATATTACCGGATTTGCCAGTCTGATAGTTTTTATAGCGGGTATCATCACAAGTTTTTAATGTCTGCTCTAACAATCCCCATCTGCGTAAATCGTAGAAACGTTCGCCTTCCACAAAGAATTCAATGGCGCGTTGGTGTACCAGATCTTCAAAAACCCCTTCTTTGGTTATTGGGCCGCTATAGTCATTCAGGTTGGCGCGTCGGCGGATTTGATTAATATATCCGATAGATGTGTCTAAAGCCCCTTTGTTCATATAGGCTTCTGCCAGCATCAATAATACATCGGCATAGCGGATGGCTCTTTCATTGATGAATGACTTGGCAATAATGATTACATCATACAGTTGTTTCATGCCGCTTTCCTCCTAAAGGATAATTACAAAATTCATCCTATGAATATATTTTATTTTTACCATATTTATAAGGTATAGTCAAGATAAAATCGAATAAAACGCAACTATTTATAGGATGAATATTTCCTTTTTTTATTTCACCACAAAAGTTACCCTTATCTGAAAACATCTGCAAACAGGTGCAAAAAGTGTGTCCCAAAATGAAAATAGATGAAACGGTACCCTCTTTTCTGTTTTTGTACAGAAAAGGAGCTGCTGCTTCAGTAGATTATTATTTATCTACTTTCACAACAGCCCCTTGGCAGTAAGTTATTTGGGGACTGTTTCCTATGGCAGGCTCATGGATTGCTTCTCATCTTTGGACACAATACGAATTTACACAGGACAAGCAATATCTGGCCGAAACTGCCTATCCGCTTTTGAAAGGTAATGCACAGTTCATTTTGGATTTCTTGGCAAAAGACCCGAAGAGTGGTTATCTGATGACAGGGCCGAGCATCTCACCCGAAAACTGGTTCCGTACAGTAGGCGGTGAAGAAATGGTTGCCTCCATGATGCCTGCCTGTGACCGTGAACTGGCCTACGAGATCTTGTCGAATTGTGTTCAGGCTTCAGA
>OGXC01002162.1_pt1 | contig 13830 bp, 8 predicted proteins | sample 1576201 | NCBI WGS metagenome assembly OGXC01 (sample SAMEA3541562, study PRJEB24748) | human gut metagenome | biome: human gut; feature: human-associated habitat; material: faeces | place: China | collected 2012 | reverse complement strand
ACTCCGGGGAACTGTAAAAGAGGTCATCACACAGGTCAGCCGCAGTAAGAAATGGGAGTCCAAGCCCGTTTTGGATGCTGAGGGAAATCCAATGCTGAACGCAAAAGGGAAAAAGATTTTGAAGTCGTCCTACAGTGTATTGCAGGATGACTTTTTTCATTTCATGCGAGCTGCAGGATATGATGATGTGGAGCGTGGAGAGCGTGGCAGTACAGAGGAACATCTGACCGTGACACAGTTCAAGGTGGCACAGGAGCAACAGCGGCTGGAAGCTGTGACTGCTCAAATCACTCAGTCAGAGCAGGCGCTGGACACCGCACAGGCAGCCGTTGAGAAAAAGCGGAAAGAGCTGCACTCCCTGCAAAAGCAGGCTAAAGAGCAACGCACCACCGCCCTGACTGTGCAGGAAATCCGCTCCATGGGGAAAAAGACGATCACCGGCAACATCACTCTGACCCCATCCGAGTGCAGCACGCTCAAGGATTATGCGGTCAATGGAATTCTTGCCAAGGCGGAAAACAGCCGCTTGGAAGAAAAGCTGCAACAAGCGCAAAAGAGCGCCGCTGTCTGGAAACAGCGATATGAATCGCTGAAAGAACAGGCACGGCCCTATCTGGAAGCTGTCAAGCTCGCACCCGAAAAGGTGCGGGTTTTTCTTGACGCCATTCTGACCCGGACCCGGCAAACAAGGCAGCACGATCAACCTTCCCGCCGCAAGTCGCAGAATATGGAACTTTAATTGATGGAGGAAACTGCATGAGAAAATACAAAGATTTTATGAGTGAACCTGACTATGGTTATATCGACATTGAATCTTGCTTTGACCCGATTTTTGAGCCGCCGATTGATTTTCTGGAAGAATGCCGGAAACGCTGGGAAAACCGGATGAATCCGGTCACCGGTACGGTGGAACGGAAAATCGGAAATACCTGGTATCTGCTGGAGACTGTATGTGACGGAAATGAGCCGCTTACCCACAAGGTAAAACGGCTCATTTTCTCGGATAAGGAGGCGCTTTGTTCATGACACAGACTCAAATTCATGCTACAATATCACCATGCACACCGATTCTGTCAGCTGACCCAACCGTAAAGGAGGACGCTATGTTGGATCAGCAGAAAATCACCATCCTGTACTGCCGCCTCAGCAATGAAGATGCGCTGGATGGAGAATCAAATTCGATACAGAATCAAAAAGAGTTTTTAACCCGGTACGCAGCCGAGCATGGCTACACCAACCTGAAAATTCTGGTGGATGACGGATATACGGGAACTAATTTTGACCGCCCCGGCGTGCAGGAAGGCTTTGCACTGGTTAAGCAGGGGCTTGTCGGTTGCTGGCTGGTCAAAGATCTCAGCAGGTTTGGCCGAGATTACCTGACCGTTGGGCAGTACACGGACATCATTTTCCCCAGCTACGACGTGCGCTTTATCGCCGTCAATGATGGTGTGGACAGTGAACGGGGCGACAGCGATGGTTTTGCCGCTATCCGTAATTTGTTCAACGAATGGTATCCACGGGATACCAGCAAAAAAGTACGGGTCGTATTCCGTCAGAAAGGCACCAGCGGAAAGCATCTGGGAAAACCGCCCTATGGCTATCGCACTGATCCCGCCGATAAAGACCATTGGATCATTGACGAGGATGCCGCCCCAGTAGTCAAGCGCATCTTTGACTTGGCTATTGACGGCAAGGGGCCGGAACAGATTGCCCGTATACTGGAGCAGGATAAGGTGTTGACTACCAAGGCGCTGTATGCCAAACAGTCGGAAAACCATCCTGACCCGAAAAAGCGGAAGAAGATGCCGGAGCGCCCTTATCATTGGATTGGTCAATCGGTTGTGGGTATTCTGGAACGGATGGAGTACACCGGCTGTACCTGCAATTTCAAGACCTATTCCAAGTCCTATAAGCTGAAGAAGCGGATTCCTAATGCCATCGAAGATATGTGTATCTTTCCTGATACGCAGGAAGCAATCGTTTCTCAGGCTCAGTGGGACAGAGTGCAGGAGCTGCGAAAAAACAAACGCCGTCCCACAAAAGCCCAGCGGCAAGGATTGTTCTCCGGGCTTCTGTTCTGTCCCGATTGCGGGAATAAGCTGCACTTTGCTACCTGCAAGAGCTTTGACGGCAAGCAAGACCACTATGTATGCTCCAGCTACAAAAGCGGTCGAGGCACCTGTTCTGCCCACTATATCCGGGAAGATGTACTGCGGGAACTGGTGTTGGAGCGCATCCGTGCGGTCAATGCCTATATTCGGCAGGACGTGGAAGGCTTTCAGGAAGAATGGCTGCAATGCCGCCGTTCCGATCAGGAACGCAGCATCCGTGAGGATCGGAAGCGAGTGGAGCAGGCCAAGAAGCGGCTGGCTGACTTGGATGTTCTTCTGTCCCGACTTTATGAGGATTTTGTCCTGGGCGATCTGAGTAAGGAGCGGTATAAGAAAATGACCGCCGATTACGAGGCAGAGCAGGAGCGGTTAAAACTCGAAATTGAAGTGACGGAAGAATGGCTGGAAACTCAGGAAACCATGAGTGCAGATGTGGATGCCTTTGTCGCTCTGACCCAGAAGTATGTGGATGTGCCGGAATTGACACCTACGATAGTCAATGAGTATATCAAGAAGATTGAGGTGTTTGCACCGGACAAGTCCAGCGGCAAGCGGGTACAGAAGGTAAAAATCTATTTCAACTTCGTGGATGATGTAGAGATTCCTGTGATTTCCGAGCCTGTTGTTGCGAAATCCACCCCTGGACGCAGAAAAACGGCGTGACCATTGCGGTCACACCGTTCTCTGCCCCTCGCAAAGCTAAATAGTACCTTATCACTATTAAGCCTTGTCACAACAGGCTTTTCCGGCATTTTATAGTGCCTCTGCACAGTAGTGGTCAAATGGTGGTCAGGGTACAGCGGAAGACATTATATTTTTGGCACATGAAGTAGCATATTTCACATAAGGTGATTATGTGCATAAAAACACTTAGGATTCAGTAACTAGTAATCGGTCAATTCCATTTGGAGGATCAATGTATCCAATGTTAAAATATGCGTTAGAAAACAGAATTTGCAGCAGATTTTCTTTGTTATATTTAACTTCGTATTGATCAAATGTGCGTTGATCAATTAACGAATAATCGCAATATGGAATACGCCCACTTGTTACAATCATGTTTCCGCCGTACATTCTTTTGTGATCTTGCAAATATGTTTTATATCCATAATCATCCGCGCCTATATTGGATGTATCGTAATATGGGACAAATTGCCTTAGAACGGTTAAGCGTTGATATTTATGTGCAGAGACAAATATACGCTCAATATTATTGCAAATTAGGGTAGAATAGATTTCCTCAAAGGTTGTCAACGCATTAGCAATAGGAAACAAATTGACATTAACTCTATTTGAATCATTAACAAGAATGATTCTCCCTCGGACGCTTCCGTCAAACATGATTTCAAGAAAAGTATTTACGCCTGCTGCTGCCAATGATTGACTTCCATCTGAGCTTGTTATTAGAGTTTCCCAAAGTGAAATTTGAAACGAATTTCCTACTCGTGAAATAGTAAAGTTGTTTCCACAGCGAGACCGAATGAGTTCCGCAGCTTTTTTCAAATTCTTATGATCTTCGTTGAGAATCTTTAAATCTGAGCAAGTCAAGGAAAAACCAAAGTCGATATATCCACAAATGTTTTGAGGAAAAGAGTTTGTAATCCTTAAAAGTGGAAGTTCTATCTTGCTTTTTACTCTTTCTACCAGATTATGACGCTTCTCATCTAATTGAGCTAGGCGATATGAATCTTTTATAGGAAAAGAACCAGATCCCAGCCGCTCAAAAATTTGTCCTTTGTTTGTTACATATGGGGGATTTGTTCCTTCTTCTATTTTTATAATATAAATTTTCTTTCGACTTAAATTGAAACTTCGAACACTAAAAATAGGAGGAGGTGTAATCGAGTCGTGAATGGTTGCGTGTATTCGTTGCTCTGTCCACTTTTTGCAGCCACTAATAGACTTATCATCGTCGATTCCAAGAAGGATATAGCCGCCATATGTGTTTGCGAATGCACATATCTCTTTCACTAATTTGCTGGGTTCTTCATTGTCGCCTTTAAATTCAAAGAAAAAGTTTTCTTCACCATTTCGTTCAAGAAATTTGCGAATATCCAAAGATTTAAGTTCGTCCCAGTCTTTGTTGTTAATGTTAATCACGATGTAATCACACCAACCTTCAAGAAATTATATTCTGAAACAGTATCCTCAAAAAATCATCCACGCCGCCCGCAGCCTGAATTGTGGCAATCATTAAATCATCCGCGTCAACACGGGCAAAATCAATGACATATCCCGCATGGTGGGCAAGCTGCGAAAGAAAAACACGCTGGGTTCTGCCGTTGCCCTCTCGGAATGGGTGAAGCTCATTCGTTCGTTCATAAAAGTCTACTATGGCAGAAATGAAGTGCGCTCTGTCTAAGCCTACAAGAAAATTCTGTTTTTTTAATCTGGCAAAGATGGCTTTCGCTGTACTTTCAATTTGCGCAGCAGGGCAAAACTGCGTGCCTTTCTTTGAAATATCCACCGTTCGCGGCTTGCCCGCCCATTCGTATAAATCTTCAAACAAAAAGCGATGAATCGCGCAGTAATGCGCAAAATCGAAACTTTCGGCTAAAGGTTTTTCTTCCCATAAAGCAGCCTTGGCAGGAATGATCGTACCTTCTACTGCGTCCAAATCTGCCTGATTCCGAATGCCCAATAGATTTGTTAAAACAGCCGTGCCCGGATAGCACCCATCCTGCAAAGAATCCACTGCATAGTTTGCCATAGCATTTTACCCTTGCTGCGCCCTGCGGCGTGCCAGAATTTCAGCAGCCAAGGTGCGGGCATCTACTTTGCCGTCCATCAGGCGGCGGCAGTCGGCACGGGTCTGTTCGGTGACTTCATACCCCTCGATGCGCGAAGAAGCCAAAGCATTTTCCAATGCCTGTTCACGAGTAATTGGTGCCATATACAAAACCGCCTTTCGCTTTTTCATCAATTATATACGATAAGGCAACCAAATGCAATTTTTCTTGCAAAACTTCTTACCGCTTATTCCATAACCACCTGCATCAGCTTATCGTAGCTGTCCACCACATCGTAGACGACGCTGTCGTTGCTGATGGCGGCAAAGTGGGCTTTGGCGCATTGGATCTTTAGGTCCTCAACGCCGCGCAGCTCATTGCGGTCAAGCAGGGTCGTGCCTTTGGTTTCGGCAATAAAATAGATATGCTTGACCGTTCCCTCGTGGAAGGCGATCGCCCAGTCCGGGTTATACTTGCCTACCGGCGTGCTGATGAAAAAGCTGCCGGGCAGCTTGACATACACGGCAATTTTGTCGCAAACATCCAGCTCGTGGGCAAAGCGGCGCTCGTTATCGGAATCGTAAATCACATAATTGTACAGACTGCGGTCGGCGGGCATGGCGTTTACGCCCTGTCTGCCGTGCAGGTTTGCCAGCATAAAGATGTCGGCGCTGTACGATTCCTCCAGCTTGTTGTAGGTGATATGCTCAATGATCATATCCGCCTTTTGGTTGTTGATGATTTTCCCCGCCTTGATGATAAAGTCCTCCGGGTTCAGCTTATATTGGGCAAACACAAGCGGGGCAATGCCCTGCAAAATGGCGGCAATCGTGGCGCGGGTCAAGCCGGTTTCCTCCACCAGCTTGCCCACAAGGTCGTAGCGCACATTGCCCAGTGCCATGCGGTCAGCGGCGTCCTGATCGTTGTGTCTTTTGACAAACGCCTGCCCCTGCTCCAGCTGCTCGCGGGAAGTCAGCCTAGCGGTCTGTTCGCCGTATTCGGTTTTGACATACACCTTGGAAATATTCAGGTGGGCGTCCAGCTCCCGCACCGAACGGTCGATCAGCTCCTGCGTGTCAAAGGAAACCGTGTAAAAGGTTTTGCGGTTGATGCGCTGCCACAGCTTGGTAAATTCGCGGTCGTGCAGCTTCTGCTCGTCCACTTTGGCTTGCACATTGTTGTCGTGGGCGTTCTCCGGGCGCAGGGCGCGGGGGTCGTAGATGCTGCTCAAAACCTGCATCACAGCGCCCTCGCAGCCCTGTACTTCCTCTGCCACCTGTACGGTGCCGGCGTCCTTGGCGGCGTAGTATTTATCAGTCAGTGCGCCGCGGTGTACATAGCCCTGCTGCACCAAGTCCTCATAGATTGCCGCGGCAAGTGTCGGCGTGATTGCTACCTGTGCGCCGTTGGCATCGGTCAGGATCTGCCCCGCAAACAACCCTGCATCCACGGCGCGCGGGCGTGTGGACATCGACTCTGCCAGCCCCTCCTGCAGGGCGGTGGCAAATTTGCCGAACGCCATATCGGTGATCAGCGTCAGCTTGTTCAGCTCCTGCACCTCGCTGCCCAACACGCTTTCGTCCATGCGCTCGCCGTTCTGGTTGACGCACAGGCGCAGACCGCGCCCGATTTCCTGACGGCTGCGGATTTCCGATTCGCCCTGCGTTTTCAGCGTGCAGATCTGGAACACATTCGGGTTATCCCAGCCCTCGCGCAGGGCAGAGTGCGAGAAGATAAACCGCACCGGCTCGTCCAAACTCAGCAGTCGTTCCTTGTCGCGCATAATCAGGTCGTAGGCGTCGGTGTCGTCGCTGGTTTGGGTCTTGCGGTCAACCTTGCCCTCCACAAAGCGGGCTTTTTTGCCCTTTTTCTTGTCGATGGAAAAATACCCCTGATGGCTGCTGTGGGCGTCCATACGGTTCAGGTACGCCCAATAGGCGTCATCGCCCAGCTCGCGTTGCATTTCACTTACCAGTGCGGTGTATTCTTCCTCAAACATTTTGGCGTATTCGCCGTTGCGCCCATCATCGCTGTCGGTATCGTAGACGCGGTACTTGTCCACCTTGTCGATAAAAAACAGGCTCAGCACCTTGATGCCGCGGGGGTACAGCTCGCGCTCGCGCTGCAGGTGGGTGCGTATGGTTTCGCGTATCTGTACGCGGCGCTGCAATTCCACAATCTGGGCGTTGCCGTGTATCTGCCCGGCGTAAAGCTTCAGCCCGTTCAAAAAGGTGACCGAGTTATCCCGCCCGTCAATGCCGTCCTGCAAAATGACAAAGCGGTCGGCGTATTCCTGCAAGCCGCCGGACAGCGCAAACAAATCGTCGCCGCCCTGCACTTTTTTGACCACAGTGCGGGTGCCTGCCGCGCCCTTGACCTCAAACCCCAGCCGTGCGGTGGGGGCTTTGTTTTTGTACAGGTCAATGCCCTCTACATACACATAGCCGCTGGTGGCGGTGGAGCCGGTCAGCGTAACGCCCAGCGCGGCAATGCGCTTGACAAGGTGCTGGTTGTAGGCGTCCATCGCGTCCAGACGGTAGATCATATCATAGGCTTCGCGGTGGGTGGCAGAGTAGCGCAGCGTGAACAGCGGGCTGAACTTTTTCAGGCTCTCCTTCGTTTGCTTGCCCTCAACGCTTTGCGGCTCGTCAATAATCAGGATAGGGTTGGTTTTGGCAATGATGTCAATCGGTCGGCGGCTACGGAAGGAATCCAGCGCTTTGTCAATAATGCGCTGGTTTTTGCCGGAGTTGAACGCCTGCATATTGATGATCATCACATTGATGGCACTGTCGGACGCAAAACGGTCAACCTCCGGCAGATCGTCCGAGGTGTAGGTAAAAAAGCGTATCTTTTTGCCGTACTCGGCGGCAAAATGCTCCTGTGTGGTTTGCAGGGACTTGTACACGCCCTCGCGTATGGCAACCGACGGCACCACAACGATAAACTTGCTCCAGCCGTAGCGCTTGTTCAGCTCGTACATGGTTTTGACGTAGGTATAGGTCTTGCCGGTGCCGGTTTCCATCTCAATAGAAAGGTTGATGCCCGGCCCGGTCAGCGCGTCCGAGGGTGCCAGCCCGTTGCGGCGCTGCACGGTCTTTACATTTTGCAGCAGGCGCGCGCGGGTCAGTGCGGGTACAAGGGGCTGGTTGCGAAAGCCCACCTCGGTCAGGTCAAAGGACTGCTGCAGGTTGGCGGTATCGCCCAGGTCGATGCGGTAGGTTGTGGTGCAAAAGGGCTGCCCGGCAAACACATCGCAGACGGCATCTGCCGCCTGTGCTTGAAACGGCTGGTATTTGAATTGCAGCTTCATCATATCACCCTGACCTTTGTATCGGGAGAGAGGTTCTTGAAAATCTCGGTCACATTGATTTTGTCCGCATCGGCGGCAAAGGCGCTGTCGCGGAAGATGACCTGCAGCGGTGCCTCGGCAGCCATAGCGCGGATGACGCTGTGCGGGATATGCTCATCAAAGCAAGCCATCAGGGCGCCGCTGTCCACGCTGTGGATCGTGCAGCCGTCCACGGTGGTTGTGGTGTGGGGCAGGTGGATAGGCACGCCGCAGTCCAGCAGGCAGGCGTACAGCAGGTCAAGGTCGGTGCGGTCGGGCTTGATGTTGCTGACGGCTTCGCCCAGCATGGTCTGGGTGAATTCCTCCGGCTTATAGTAGACATCCCGCATATTGGAGGAATCGACGCGGAACACGCGGAAACCGATGTCGAGGTCGGCATCGGGATGCTCGGCTTTGATTTTGTCGCCCGCGCGGCGGATGCGCTCTTTGCCGATTTCGCAGATGTTTTTGTAGCCCGCCTTGCAGGCTTCGGATTTTTCATCACAGGGTTCGGGCAGCTGCACCATAATGAATTTGCGGTGACCGCCGTCCTCGGCGTTCAACTGCATGACAGCGTGGGCGGTAGTGGCAGAGCCGGAGAAGAAGTCGAGGACGGTACAATCTGTCAAGAAGTCTTTTTGGGATTCGTCATACAAAAGAGAAATAAGATATTCTACAAGAGAAACGGGCTTGGGATATGGGAATAGTGTGTTGTCGAGTAAAGTGGCTAGTTGGTTCGTTGCATTTTCGCTGGTTTCAACCCGCCAATCAAATCTAGATCTCACGCACATAGGATTGTTGCTGTTTGTAAAGATAATCTGTCGTGGTGCACAGTTAGAAACTTTTCCATCACCATAGATTGCACGAATTGCAAAGCCTTGTGTTTTAACCCAAAAAGTCGTCCCTTTTGAAATTTCACTTTGGACGGTTTGATTTGACCAGCGCGAACGGAAACGAAGTTGAAAATCGTTTTCGTTGTAGCCGTTGGATACCTTGACCGGAGTCAGAAGTTCATATTCAGGATTGGAACTTTCAGTGTAATATCCATCTCTTAGGTTGAATTTAACTTTCCCTGCAGGAAAAGTTAGGCAGTTTATATTGTTTGATGCGTTGTATAAGGGCGCATCTAACAATTCGCTGTTGATTTTCTCAACGAGCAACTCACGCAAGGTGGGAGATGCAAGGTTTTTTCCATAACAAAACACATAATCACTATTACAATAACTGTTTAGCTTTTGCCTGCCAAAATGCTGTGTTTTTTCCCAAATGAACATGGTGATGAAGTTGATTTCCCCAAAAACTTCATCGCAAATGTTCTTCATGTTCTTTTGCTCGTTGTCATCAATAGAAATAAAAATTACACCGTCATCTGTCAACAAATTTCGTGCAAGCAAAAGCCGGGAATAAATCATTGAACACCAATCAGAGTGAAATCGACTACGACCATCTGTATTTCTGAAAAGTCGATTTTCTTCACTAGAAAGAATCCCAATTCGGTCAAATTCCTCGGATATGCTGTGACTAAAATCATCGGCATAGATAAAATCATTTCCCGTATTGTACGGCGGGTCAATATAAATCATCTTCACCTTGCCGAGATAGCTCTCCTGCAAAATTTTCAGTGCTGCCAGATTGTCGCCCTCAATGTACAGGTTCTCGGTGGTGTCCCAGTCGCGACTGTCGGCTTTGACCGGGCGCAGCGTTTCGGTGGTGGGGCGGGCGGCTTCCGCCATCGCTGCCTTTTTGCCTACCCAGCTGAACTCATACCGTTCGCCGCCTTCCACAATATCGCGGCTCAACAACTGTTTCAGCTTTTCAAAATCAATGCCCTTGCGCAGGGTGCCGTCCTCGCCACGCATCTCGGTCACGGTGGCAGGAAACAACGCTGCCAGCTTTTCTATATTTTCGGTAACACCGTCAGGGGTCGTCATTTTTACTTTGTCCATTGCTCGATCTCCTGTTGTAATTTTTTGATTTGCCGCCGCAGCTCCAGCTGACGGGGCAGTTGCTTTTCGTGTTTCATTTTTGCCGTCAGCCGGTCGATCTGCCGCTGCAATTTGTTCAGCATCTCGGTGCGCTGCACACTTTGTGCCAGATCCTCCCCGGCGGCGCTTTGCAGGCTGTCCCCGGCGATATACCGCACAAAACCCTCGTACAGGGCGTCCATATCCGCCGCCAGCAGGGGTAGGCAAACGGTGTCGGGCGCAAGCCAGCCGGTGGCGCAGCGCTGCCGCAGGGTAAAGCCGCCCCCGGGCGCGGCTTCCTTGTAGTTCATCAGCAAGCGAAGCATCCCGTTGGGGCGCGTCAGCACAAACAGAATATGGTACGGTATCTGCTTGTCCATCAGCTCGGTCACCTTGCCGTCCAGTGTGTCGCCCGCCAGCCGGATGCGGAATACCTCGATCTCCTGCACCCGCTGCCCGGCGGCAAGGTTCATCGTCTGCGGCGCTAATTTGTCCGCCCAAGTGATGCTCTCGATCTGCTCGGTAAAGCAGCGGCGCAGCTCCGGCGTGACGGTCAGGTTTGCGTAAAATTTCTGCTTGGGGATGCGGCGCTCAAACGCCGCCGAGACGGGCAGGTTCAGCATGACGCGCCCTCCCTTACCACGATAAAGCAGATCAGTTCAAAATCGTCCAGCCCGGAAACCTTGTCCAGCAGGGCGGTCGTGCCGCCCGCCCGGAACAGACTGTCCAGATCGCTGTCCGCCTTGGCGTCCACGATGGAAAGCACGGCATCCTCCAGCAAGTCGGAGTATTTCTGCATTTTGCGCCCGTCATCGGTTTCGGCATTGAACACCCGGCACAAAGCCTTGTCGGGCTGCTTTTGCCCGCGGCAAAGCTGACGCATGGCATCCAGTATATCCTTGGGGCAAAGGTGGCTGTGCAGGGTCACGCCGTCCTCGTCCAGATAGACCAGATAATACGGGTGCAGGCGGTTGCGGTCATTGATATTGACCTCGTTATGTACATTTTTCAGCACAAACACCACGCCCGGCGGCGCGTCCGGCGTGGCGGCTGCTACTGCGCTGATGCCGCCCGGGCAGGTTTCCAGCTCGGGGTGATGCTTGGCGTATTCCAGCAATTCCATGCGGAACTCGTTCAGCCCCAAGTCGGTAATGGAAACGCCGCCGCGCATATCCTCAAGGTCCACGACCTCGGTGCGCAGGCGCTGCAGCTGCTCGCGCCGGTATTCCAGATCGCCCTTTTCCTCGGGGCTTAAGGGGTTGTCATCGCCCGTGCTGGAAAGCACCAGCGCCTTCATGCGGGTTTCTACGCGGGCGCGCAGGTCGATGTAGGCGTCCAGCTGCACGTCAGGCCAGAAGTTTATCATCTGGATAACGACATTCCGGCTGCCGATACGGTCAATACGCCCGAAGCGCTGCACCAGCCGCACGGGGTTCCAGTGGATGTCATAGTTGATGACGCAGTCGCAGTCCTGCAGGTTTTGACCCTCACTGATGCAGTCGGTGGCAATCAATATGTCAATGTCGGGACCGTCGGGCATCAGCGCGGCGCGGTCCTTGGAAACGGGCGAAAAACAGGTCAGCACATTGTTGAGGTCGGCTTTGAATTTCGGCACCGTGCTGCGCCCCTCCACCGAGCCGGTCACCAGCGCCGTGTGCAGCCCGAAGCTGCGCAGCATATACGCGCCGACCTGCTCATACAGATACTGTGCCGTGTCGGAAAACGCCGTAAAAATCAGCACCTTGCGGTTGTCCTTGTTCAGCGGCTCGCGCTGCTTTTCGGCAAGGGTTTGCAGCAGCGTTTGCAGCTTGCTGTCATGCCCGGGCGTGATGTCCGCCACCATACCCAGCAAAAGCTGCAGCGTTTCAAAATCGGTCTGTAAATCACGCTGCCATGTCAGATAATCCATATCCTTCAGTGCGATTTTTACCTTGCGCCCCACCGTGAACAGGTCGCTTTCCATATCGTCGGCATCAAAATCCGCCGCCCCGGTCAGGTCCTTCAGCTCAATGATTTTGTGGGGATCGTAGGTGTGGATCGTGTCCAGCGTGGCGGCAATCATATCCCGGATGCGCTGCAGGGTCAGCCGGAATGAATGCACTGAGCTTTCCAGCCGCTTGAGCAGGTTGATACTCATCAGGCGGCGGATACCCTCCTCACGCCCTGCCTGCGTCAGACTGTTTTTGCCCTCATGGTTCAGGTCGGCGTATTTTTTCAGCCGGCTGGGCAGAATATAATTGGACGGCGTGTAGATGCTTAATGTCAGGCTTAAAATCAGCTCGTAAATTTCATCGTAGGTGATGGCGTTGTTCAAATCGGTCAGCGGCGGCTGCTTGGTCATGGGCGGCAGCCGGGTGGGAAAATTGCCGATTTCCTCGATGTTATAATATTTTTCAATGTGCTGGCGGGAGCGTGCAATGGTCACGGCATCCAGAATCTCAAAAAAGTCGAAGTCCAGCATACGCATCAGCTGCTCGGTTGTGCGCTGGCTGGGGGCGAGCTTGCTCCATGCGTTAAACTGCTTTTGTGCCGATCGGAAGATCTCCTCCACGCTGCGGTTGGTGTCCAGCTTGTCCTTCCACGCGCTGCTGTTGCCCTCATACGCCAGCGCCAGCTGGTTGCGCAGGTCATAAAAGCGGTTGTTGACCGGCGTGGCGGAAAGCATCAGCACGCGGGTACGCGCACCGGGGCGGATGACCTTGTTCATCAGCTTTGTGTAGCGGTTGGACTTGCCGTCGTCGTCCACATCGCCGCCGTTGCGGAAGTTGTGGCTTTCGTCGATCACAACAAGGTCGTAGGCTGCCCAGTTCAGCTTGCTCAAATCAGTTTCACCGGAAAACCCCTGCTCGCGGCTTAAATCGGTGTGGTACAGCACATCATAGCGCAAGCGGTCCCCGGCCAAAGGGTTGTTGCGGTAGTTGGCCTTGTAGGTTATCCAGTTGTCCGATAGCTTTTTGGGGCAGAGAACGAGGACGCGCAGATTGCGGTTTTCGTAGTACTTGATGACCGCCAGCGCGGTAAAGGTCTTGCCCAGACCAACGCTGTCTGCCAGAATACAGCCATTGAACTGCTCCAGCTTGCTGATGATGGCAAGGGCGGCATCCTTCTGGAAGGTGTACAGCTTGTTCCAGACGATGCTTTCCTTAAAGCCGTTGGCGTCGCTGGGCAGGTCGTCCTCGCTGACGTGTTCGAGAAAATCCCCGAAAATATTGTACAGCGCAAAAAAGTAGAGAAACTCCGGGCTGTTTTCCTGATAGGCGGTGGTGATGCTTTCCAGCACGGTGTCGGTGACATCCTGCAGGCGCTGCTTGTCGTTCCAGATCGTGTTGAACAGTTCCAAATATTGCGTGCTTTGGGGCGCATCAATGCGGTTGATCATGGTAAACAGGCTGTTGCCGCGCTCGCAGCCCAAGTCGGCGCGGGTAAAGCCGTTGACCGGCGCATAGGTCACCGGTTCGGCGCTGTCGATGGTCATAAAATTGGGGATGCCCTCGGCGGTTTGGTTGGATTTGAAGCAGACCTTGCGGCGGATCCAGTCGGCACATTCGCGGGAGATGGCTTTCTGGCTGAAATCATTGCGCAGCCGTATCTCAAATTCGCTGCCGTGCAGGGCTTTTTCACGGTTGCGGCGGGGAATGTATACCGTAACTTGCCCCAATGGCATATCCCCATTGAGCTGCGCCGCCGAATTCCCA
>OGXC01002142.1_pt1 | contig 13924 bp, 6 predicted proteins | sample 1576201 | NCBI WGS metagenome assembly OGXC01 (sample SAMEA3541562, study PRJEB24748) | human gut metagenome | biome: human gut; feature: human-associated habitat; material: faeces | place: China | collected 2012 | reverse complement strand
TCCAGCACGAAGCGTTCCAGCTTGCCGCTGCCGTTCAGTCTGGCCTGGTGAAGGCGTTCCAGCATAGCGAACCCGTCGATGCCGGGGCAGTTGGTGTAGCGGTAGCCCCGCACATTATTGATGCCTTCCAGTATCAGGCCACTGTCGGACAGCTTGGTCAGATATTCCAGGAACAGTTCCTCAATCGTGTCCGGCAGGCATAACTGCACAACGGGCGCACCGGTGGCCAGTTTCACACGGGTCAGCCCCGTACCCCTCACGTCCAGTTTCTTCAGGCGGCCCTGCCAGCTCAAGTCCAAAGTAGCCACATTGCCGTTGTCCCCGTTCCGGGCCAGCCGGTTGTTCCGCATGTTCACTTCTTCCAGAAGCAGCATGCCGTTCGTCGAAGCCATGAACGAGCCATTCCGGTAACCGCTGGCTTTCTCCACGCTCATGTCGAGTTTTACCAGTGAGGTCAGCAGACCGAAGTTGAAGCCGATTGCGAACGCATCCTCATGCCAAACCAGTTCCTTGACTTTCGCCGCACCGATGATCTTCAACGGGTCATTTTCACCGAAGGCACGGGTCAGCTGCAACGAGTGGAGCACGTCCGCATCCACCACGCCGCTGTCGGCCTGCACGCCGTTGCTGGTGGAAAGCTGCACACGGTACGGAATGGTCAGACGGTACTGCATCGGTTTCAGCGTGTAGGCCTTGTCCAGCGATGCCGTACTCTGGTAGAACTGGGCACCCAGCGTGGATACATAGCCGTACTCCACCTGCTTCAGGTCATACCGGCGTTGGATGAAGTAGTTTCGGTGTGCTTTCAACGAACCCTTCAGACCGTAGATTTGCGGATAGGTCTGTTTGGCTCCGTCCGCACCCACCGGCATTTCGTTCAGGAACGGATAGATGTATTTGAAGATGCCGGACTTGTTATAGAGGCGCGAGCACCACTTCTTCATCTGTTCGGTATCGAAATGGTCAATGGCTTTCTGGATACTGAAAGCACTCATGAAGCTTGCGCCCCCGTTCCATCCGCTCACCATAATCTCCACAATCATGTCCCAGCAATTGGCCACGATGAGGTTCCACAGCCACGAGTTATGACCCTGCATCACATAAGCCCCGTCGCGCTTCGTCTGGCGGTTGTCGTCATACTTCCCGGTCAGGAACGACTTGTTGTCAGAACCGAGCTGGCAGTCGCCGTCATAATAGTCAATCAACCATTTCACACCGTCCCATGTGCGGATAAGCATGTTCTTCGCAAGCTGGTCCACGCCGAGGTTGAACTGCACGTACAGATAGTAGGCAATCAGGTGGGGAAGGTCGAAATACTTCGATGCCTCTTTCCTGAACGTATCGCTCTGCCACTTGGCGGTAGGGAACTTGTCGCCGTCGTCCTCATAGTCCACCCCCTCGAACGAATGGGATTCCGTGCTGTAAACCATGTTCCTGCCCGCAGGCGTTTCCTTTACGCACCGGTAGACGAAACTCATCATGCGGTCGGTGGCCTTGTACATCTTGTCGTACTTGTCACCGGTACCGAGGTGGTCTTTCAGGTTCGGTTCTTCCTCCGCGTCACCGCCTCCGTCCGACCAGAAGGTATCTTTCGGATGATTAAATTCCAGTCCTCCGTCAAAGTTGTAGTCCATGAAATCCTTATGCTCCGGTTCGGTACTCGGCAACCAGTGGAACAGGCACAGCGGATTGGAGTTGTTCAGCGTCTCGAAGCAGACGGGCAGGTACTGCTTGTGTCCTTCCTCGTCGGCTTCCAGGTAGTTCAGCGTGTCGCCCTCGCCCCATTTCTCGCCGCCGATGGTCTCATCCTGCCCGAAGATGGGGTAGCTGTCGCTCTTCTCGTTGTTCATGTTGTACTGGCCGTAATAGGTCAGGTCTTCGTCGGCACTCTTCGCTACGAACAGGTCGCACGGCAGGCCGTCGATGGCCGAACGGTAATCGTCCTTCAGCCCATGGTCTTTGGCGTAACGCTGGGCAGGCGTAAGCAGCCCCATCTCTTTCAGTCCGTCATTGATAAGCTTCGCACCTCCGGTATTGGTGGTCATGGACGAGTCCGAGAAGTCGCATTTGGAACATGCCAGCTTCGCGCCTACCGAGTTCCTGCGTAACTTGAAGAGATTTTTTTTGCCGGTAGTTACCACCGGATTCTTCTGCCTGCCGTTTCCGTCAATCTCCCCGTAGCTCAATGTAACCGTCCAGCCGCTTGCCGTCTTCTGGAAGTAGAAACGGAAGTTCTTTCTGGCATAGTTCACGGAAGAAGTACCCTGAATACGGACATATACGTTGGTAAGGATAAAGTCAAGCGTCCTGTCCTCTCCGTTATAGAAACGGACCTCCCTTACCAGTTTGTTGGCCTTCTTGTCGTTCAGCTGGGCCAGTGCATCCACCACGTTCAGCGTGTCGCTGTCGCTCGGAACCTCACTGCCCACGCTGCCCGTGCCTATCAGTACCAGGATCGAGTTCCGGCGCTTCTTCATCAGCCCCATCAGCTTCTCCATGCTCACCGTATCTCCTTCATTCAGCACGCGGTTGTCCTCATCCAGTGAGCGCACGCCCGGTTCCCCGTCGGCATCCTCCAGGTGGTTGCGGTCCACGATGTAGTTGTTCAGCACCTCGTCCGAGGTCAGCGCCTTGTTATAGATACGCACGCTCTTCACGTTCAGGTCGGCACCCGCCGACTTAAATTCCAACTGGCTCTGAATGTCAAAATTCACCTTGTCGAGCCACTTGGAAGCAGCCGACTCTTCACCGTTCACATAGAAACCGATCAGCGTGCGCTGTTCGTTGGTCTGCACGTTCGGATAGAACACGTAGGTAATGCGGATATTCGTACCCGGCTGGAACTTGGTACCCACCGAGTCTTCATAGCGCAGCACCTGTCCGGCATCCATCGCCTCGGTCACCACACCGGTCAGGAACTTGGCCTCTTCCGGAGTCACAATCAGCCCGTACCGGTTGCCGTTGTCCAGCTGCCCCAGGCAGGTGATCAGCTCGGCATCCGTATCCGTCACGTTGGCCGTGCTGTATTCTATCTCCAGCGTCATGCCCACGTCACGGATGGCAAATCCCTCGGGCTTGTCCGCCTCGTTGAAGGGGCGGTAACCGCCGTCAGCGGTCAGGGTCATACCTGCACCACCGGCCAGCAGCAGGCGGTCCTTGTGCCAGCCGCTACCGGCACCATATTCGTTCACGCTCCACAGCACGTCCCGGAACTCCATACGCTTGTCACCGCTCACCCAGCTTGCCGGGTTGTTTTCCGTGTTGCTTCGCCCGAAGGCGTCAAACGTACACACGGCATCCGGTGCCAGCGTGGCTTCAATGTCCGGGTGCGATGTGGTGTTCACCTGCACCTCAAGCACGGCATCGCCGCATGACACACGGTAGTCCAACGGTTCCACGTTCACGTTCGTCCGTCCGTAGCTGCCGGTCTCACCGCGTTGCAGCAGGTCTTCCTTCACCACGCTGCCCCGGTCGGTCACTTTCACACGGGCCGTGTACGCATCGCGGTCATAGCCGGCATACGTGAAGTTCCATGCCGTGAACTGCTCTGCCTCCAGCACCGGGTGTTTCCAGTCACGCTGGAACCCCGCTGCCCGGTGGCTGAACATCAGGCCGGCATACGCTGTCACACCTCCGCCTGCCTTCAGCAGCGTAATGTAATGCACCCGGCTCACCACACCGGAGTTCTCATGCTGCGCGTAGGCTTCCACCACGTTCGTACCCTCCTGCATCTGTGTCAGGGGGATGGTCACGTTCTTCTGCTGCACACCGCTGCCGGCCGAAAGACCGAGGGTAAAGGCCTGTCCGCCGTTCACGCGGTAGTAGATGTTCTTCTCACCGCTCGTGCCCTTGGCAGTAAAGGGGATGTTCACGTCATTTTTATATCCCCCGTCGGCCAGCCCGTTGCCCGCCGAGTAGGTGGTCTCCAGCTCCATGGCCACCATGGTCACCTTGGCCGTGGCCGTCTTCATCAGCGTGCCGTCCTGGTAAGTTGCCTGCGCTTCCACCTGTACGGTATAGGCAGTGGCATCCTTCAGATAGGGCGAAGCGTCAAAGGTATAGCTCTGTCCGGCTGTAACGCCCACAAACTCCGCATCCCGGAACTCACTGATGACGGTCGAACCGCGTTTCACGATTACACGGGCTTTCAGGTCGCTGTAGCCGTCCACCGTACCGCCACCGGCAGTGCCCACACCTACGGAGTATTTCACCACAAAGCCGCTGCCCAGTGCCAGATACTGCGAGGCGGGAAGTCCCGCACCGCCGCTGTCCGTCAGGTCGATGTTCACCACCACCTTGTCATCGTCCGTGTACTTGGAAAAGCGCACTTCCTTCGAGCTCTCGCCGCCCTGGTCGTCCTTCTGCTTGACGGTCATCACGTACTGGGTGCCGTCCTCGCTGTCCTGCACATCCACGTCCGTCACCGTACCCACCATCGCATCGAACACCGTTCCGGATGTAGGAGGTTTCGTCTCGCCGCTCACCAGTTCCTCGGTAGGGGTACGGTTTGACAGTTCCTTCTTCAGGAACGCTTCGATGTCATCGCCTGCATAGGCATGATAGGTGCCGTCCGGCTGTTTCTGATTCCATGGTGTTTCAAGATTCATCGGATGCTCGGTCGCGTTGATGATTCCGCTTATTTTCCTTTTTGCCATAATACTGTCCTTTTATAATAATCATTCATTTATCAGTTTTACTGCTACCGTTCCATGCGTCCGATCCGTTCCACGGCTCGTCGCCTTTCCAGTATCCAAGTCCGAAACAGCTGCTTATCGCAGACCACACCAGTCTTGCCCCGGCATAGACTGCCGACAGGGCACGTTTCCCCACATACGCAGCCGTTATTTCCTTACCGCCTATGGTTATCATCGTCAATCCTCCTCATAAATCAGATACAGCGTATTCGCATCCTTGTCCTGCAGCGCCTCGTAAGCTTCCCCGCTCATCACCTCATGCCGGTAGGCCAGCAGTCTCAGGCTGCCGCCTGTTCCGGTATATACGGCATCACCCAGCAGGTAGAGCTTGTCCGGCAGGATGGCTGTCCGGTCCGCATTCATGAATATGCCGGCAGGAGGCACACCCGCCACATCCCAGTCCCCGTACAGGGTGGAGTCCATGTGGTAGGCGAACTTCCCGGCATCCGCTACATACACTACGCTGCCGCCCGGTTTGGTACTCTTGTCAGGTAAAACGTTGCCTGTTTCCATCCATGAGGAAAAGCGTGCGGTAGCCCCGCCGATGGCTGCTGCCGTAGTCTGTTCCACCTTGGCAGCGGCGTTTTCTGCCTTGGCTGCCGCTTCGTTGGCCTTGGTGGCCGCTTCCGTGGCGGCCTGGGTCTTTTCCTCCAGTCCGGCTACGGCTCCTTCCGCTTTCTTGGCGGCAGCCTCGGCACGGGCGGCGGCATCGCTCGCAGGCTTCCCTATCAGTTCCAGGGGGACGTTCACCATCTTGCCGTCCTTCTCACCGGGCAGTGATTTCACACCGCTCAGCGAGGTGACGGTCTCCAAGTCCTCCACGCCGGTAGAACTCTGGAGTACACGGTCCAGCACTTCCTGAACCAGTTCTTCTTGTGTCATTTCTGCCATACTCATTCGTTTTTATCGGTTTCTGACCCGCCCAGGATTTCGTTCAGGGCATCTATCACATTGGGAAGACAATAGCGTTCCACCGCCATGTGTATCATCCCGGTTTCCTCATCGCTGAACTCGGTCTCGCCGGTACTCTCGAAAATCTTGAACGCAAGCCGATGGGCCTTGATGCCACTGACACGCGTATACAGCAAATCGGCTATCTGCTCACGTGCATCGAAAACCTCCCTCGTCTGACGGGTTATTCCGGTGGGAACGCTGAAATTCCTGAAATCTAACTTTTTCATATATATCTGTTTTTTAGGATGAATGATTCAATATCTGGTAACGGAATCCGTCCGCTTTTGTAATAAGTACCGTTACGGAGTCCCCGGATGCCATCTCGTAGTTTTGCAAATCTTCATTGTGGTTATAGATACCTTTTAGTATGATATTCTTTGAACCGGGTCTGACCCTGAACGTGACAATGGCTGCAAAATCGGTAGGCAAGTAACTCATGCCGAACTTGTATGCCACAGAACTTTCCGACGGCAGCGTAACCTCTACCTTACTGTAGTTGGGTTCATTGTAATACATCAAAATGATATTGTGTTGTGAGAAATCCACCGTGTAGTTTCCACTTCCGAAGGTAAGCAGCTTGGCTTTCGTATTGATAAACGCCGGGGCAAGTAATGCCGCATTGCTGCTGATACCGTAGTTCTTCGTACCGCCGGTAACATCTATAAACAATCCATAGTTCGCTTGGTCGAAGCCGTAATTCCCGTATATATTGGGGGCTGAGTTCACGATACGACCGACAGCGGTAAAAGCTCCTCCTGCAGAAGACGGTATCACATCATCACCGAACATCACATATCCTTTGCTGCCGCCGACACGGAAAAAATCATCATAAATGGCAAGACCGCCACCGCTCCCGTGAGAGTCGGCCACAGAACCGATACGGCCGTTCCCTATCTCAAAGCCGCCGATTTTCCCTTTGCTGCTGTCTATCTCTCCGGTAAACTTACCGTTGGTCGTTTCAATGCTGCCGTCTTCCAGTATCTTGAAGTTGCCGTTGGCCGTTACCAGTCCCTCCAGCTGTATATGGTCGGCTGTCAGCTTGATTTTGCTCACGGTATTTCCGTACTCGTCCTCTTCCTCCACGCTCACCCCGATAAGGGCAATCTTTCCTGTATTGTCCTGCGCATACAGACCGGAACCTTCAGGCTTTATGACAAGCCCGGTCTCTTTCAGCGCATTACCGTCCTTGTCGAAGACCGCCGCTGAAATCTTTACCAGCCGGTCGCTCTGTTCGAACAGTGTACGGTACTTATAGGCCAGTGCGTCCGCCTTGTTGGTGCTGAACACCAGCAGCGAAATGTAAATCACGCCCGTAAACGACAGCTTGAAGTCGCCAGTGCCGTTCCAAAGTCCGTCCAACGTGAACATCTTCTCACCGCCAACGGGCAGGTCCTCTTCATGGCCGAACATGTTGAAGTTCTCAAACCCGGTCTTATCAGCGTTCACAAATTCTATTTTCAACCTTCCGGCCTTGATAACCCGGTAGCTGAACGACAGATACACCACGCCGGGCACCCGTTCGCCCTGGCTGTTCGTCTGCCGGTACTCCGGTACCAGCCGGAAGTCCTCCAGTTTCTGCATGATATAGCTGTTCCGGATATAGGCATAAGGCACCTTGCCTTCGGTCCGTATCTCGGCATGGCCGTCCGGCTTCGTACCGTAAGGACCGCCGTTCGCCCAGATCCAGCGTCCGCCCAGGGTGAACAGCGTAGCCTTGCTGCCCGTCTTCCATTTGTCCATGCCGTCGGCAAAACTGCTGTTGTCCAGATAACTCTGTTCTTCGCGTATTTCCTTGCGCAAGCTTTCCACGGCTGAATGGATTTTCCCCTCGGTTATCTCAAACCGCGTCAGGATGTCCTCGCCCGTCATCAACACGAACGTACCCTTCAGCCACACGTTGTCGGCATACAGGCCGTTTCCTTTCGGCTGTTTGTCTGCCGGGAAAGCGCTGCTCCTGATGCCGTCCAGCTTACCCAGCCGGCAACGAAGGCAGCCGTTGAAGTTCTTGGCCTTCACACCGTCCAGAATGTCGATACGGGGCTGCCCGTCCTCCGTGGCCGCAATGGATATAAGGTTCTGCCGGAGCGGGTTTTCGGTGTTGCCCATCAGCACGCACTCATCGCCTGCCTCCGGCTTCACCCCGCCAAACTCGCTTACCGGGACCAGCACACCGCCGGCTATCACCGAAGCCACCTCCACCCAGTATGCTTTTAGTTTCTTACCACCCGTAACCGCACAGCGCATCAGGTCATGGGCCACAAAGCCCGATTCCTGCTCAAACACGATGCGGTAGTTGTCGCCCTGCTTCACCACGTCCTTGATCTTGCCGTTGGCAGCGGACACCACCAGCTGGCCGCACACGCTGCGCACCTTCTCGATCAGCAGTTCCAGCGCCACCAGGCTTTGCCGGGCAGTCACTTTGTCCACCGTCAGGTTTGTCAGTCCGGTCAGCTGGTCAATCCACAGCTGCCAGCCCTCACCGGTCAGCCCGTCCACAAACTCCGTGCTGCGCAGCAGTTCGCGGATCACGGCAGTCAAGTATTCGGCATTGCCCTCACCATCCACGATGCCGCAGGGCTTGCCGCCAGCAGCCTCGCCAAAGCTCACACCCTTCAGGAAGCGGATGGACTCTTTGGCTGTGTCCGGCTGGTTCTTGCTCAGGAACTCTTTCTGGCTGCGCCGGGCGGAAAACAGGTTGTTGTCCGTGGGCAGCGTCTTGTCCCAGCTTCGTATGATGTCCGGAAGGGCAGCGCCTTCCGTCTTTGATTTCGTATAGCTTTTCAGCGCACCGATGCTGTCCGTCACCTTGTCGAACTTGCCCACCTGCAGCGCATCGCTTATCTCGATGTCCATCTGCCCGGGTTCGTTCACCTTGCGGCTGATCTTGGTGATACGGCTCTGACGGTAGCCTTTTTCCGGGAAATACTTCCGGCTCTCCAGCTTCACCCGTCTGCCCACAAACAGGTCTATGCCGTGCTCCTCGATGTATACCGGGTCTGTCGGGGCTTTGTAGGCGGCAATGTCCAGCCAGTGGTCCCGGTTGTACTCGTCCACCGCAACCGCAAACTCCTCTTCGGCCAGCCGGTAATACTCATCCGGCATCCGGATATTCCACAGGATATAGGTGTCGCCTGCTCGGGGCACCAGCTTGCCGCCCGGCAGCTGGGTGTCGTCATCGTAGGGCCAGATGGTGATCAGTTCGAATTCACGTGCCGCGCTGTCGTAGTTCACCTCAAAATAGTGGTCGTCACTCTCCCCGAGTCCGGCCAGGTCGCCTGTCTGGAACGACACACGTTTTGTCTCACCCGCCAGCTCGTACAGGTTGGGGTCAAAGTCCAGTTCCCCGTCCCGGAAATAATAGACGGTGAATTTGTTTCCTTCATCGTCTGCCACCTCCTCGCTGCGAACCGAGCTCACCGTACCGACCCGACGGGGGAAGATGCCGCTGAAAGCATCCTGCTCGTAATGGTCATAGATGCCATATTCCTCCACGCCCTGCTCGATGTACTTCCTGCCGCCGGGAAGCATCAGACGCGGGCTGCCGTATTTCTCCGCATCGATGTTGCGGGTCGAGCCTACCGGGAACAGGCGCGTATAGAATTTGGCCGTGTTGCTCGTATCTCTTTCCAGGGAGGTCAGCCCCTTGCCATAGCCAAGGGTGATTTCTTCCCCGTGTTCGCAGCGGCACACGTTCACAGTCTGCCCCTCAACCCACCATTCCACCTTGCCGCCTGCCTTTTCCGCGATGGCTTTCAGCGCTTCGTCGCAGTACATCCCCTCGTAGTCTATCGTGATCAGCTCCGTACCTTCCACCGTACCCGTCTTCCAGTCAGTAATGTGGCCCATGCCGTTATTGATAGCCTTCACCACCATCGCCACATGCTCGCGGGGCGTGGCCGTCAGGGTAAACAGGGGGTTGGTGTCCCCGTCCGTCGTCTCCAGCACCAGGAACCGCTTGATCAGGCTCTCGATACCGTACAGCTTCAGGTTATACTCCCATTCACCATCGCTCACCTGCTTCGGCGTGTAGCGTTCTGTCAGCCAGTACCGTTCGCCCAGATAGTCCGTGTAGTCGTTCACGTCCAGGGGCAGGAAGGCATAATAGCTGAACGACAGGGAAAGCACATTGTCTCCCTGAACCTCCTTGCTTTGCGTCGAGCTGTCGTTCACGGCCACATCCGCACGCTTGGTTCCGGCTTTATCATATATCGTTAGAAGCATATTCTAATAGCGTTTGAATGGTTATATAATCGGTTTCGGTTCCCGGAACTTTACCCGGAACTTTCCGGCATGCACACCTTCCGTCCACAGATAGGTCAGCGGGGTGAACTTCGTACAGTCGGCATACTTCACCCGCAGCTGCAGATCCAGCTGGGGGAAACGGATCTCCAGCCAGCCGTCCTTCCCTTGCTTCAGGAAATTCACAAAGGCAAAGTACTGCTTCATCCAGCCTGCCTGGGTCTTGTTGTAAAGCGCAAAATGCAGCGTCACGTCACGCGCTTCATTCCGTGGGGTCAGCACGGGGCTGTATTTTTCCCCGTGCTCTTCCCGTATGTCCACAGCCGTATCCTTCTTGGCCTTGCTCGGGGTCAGGATGGCCGTCAGGTTCTCCATGCCCCCGCGCCGGTCTTCCACCAGGAACACGCCGTATTCCGTCCAGATGTCCGTGCCGTTCACCAGCACCAGTCCGCTCAGTATATTGCCCATATCACTTCACTTTTAGTCCGTCACGTATCATTTTCTTTATCACTTCCTTCAGTTCGCCCAGGTGTCCGGCGCTCACACCGGTGTTCTCGGCTATCCGGGCCAGATGCCCTTCAGCCGTGTCCATCTTCTCCACCACGCTTTCCAGCCGGTCGTCCATGCTGCTCCAGTGCTGCAGCCCGCCGGTGAACATGCCCTCCAGCTTCGTGCCCTGGTCCTGCGTCATGGCCGTAAAGCCGCCCGCTTTCGCACTTTGGCTCGTACCGCCCTGCTGCGTCTTGTCATAACCGGTGGCTGCCGCCAGGTTGTCACGCAGGGCAAGGGCTTCATCCATATACTGCATGTACTCTTCCATCAGCGCGTTCCGTTCCGCCTCGGTCAGTTCGTTGTCCTCCATGGCCTTGCCGAACTTCTCCCACCAGCCTTTCAGTTTGTCGCTGTACATCTCACCGATCTTGTTGCTCAGCATCGCCCGCATGAAGTACTCGGATATATCCTCCGCCGCATCCTTGGCACCGTACTTCATGTTCATCAGGTTGTCGATGAAGCTGCTGTACATACCGTCGAACGAAATGCCCGTCAGCCCTTCATACAGCTGGTCGGTCAGTTCCTCCAGCTTGCCGGCCTGGTCTATGTAGTCATCCAGTTTCTCGGTCAGTCGCCCGCCATAGCCTCCCTTACCGGTATTCTGGATTTGCGTCCACATATCCACGTTGCTGCGCAGTGCCTTCATTTCCTCCGGGCTCAGGCTCCACAGGTTCCCGTCCCACCGGCGGCCGATCTGTCCGCTCAGTTTGTCTATCTGTGCCTGGTTGAAACCGCCCCAGTAGTAGTTCCAGCTGTGGTGACTTCCGCTGTAGCGTGCCTGTTCCTTTGCTATCTGCAGATAGTTTGCATTCGTTTCTTTCTGGTATTTGTAAGCATCCCGGTAAGCTTCCACCGATTTTGTCCCCTTGCTTGCCTTGATGGTATCGGTCAGGTCTTCGATGGAAGTCTGCAGTTTCTCGTTCCGGTCCGTAAGACGGTCTATAGCCGCCTGCACTTCCCTGGCGTTCCCGCCGATGCCGAACAGTTTGTTGAAACCTCCGAAAGACACCGTGTTCAGCAGTCCTCCGATACCATTCACAAGGGAACCGCCTATCTGTTTGAACAGGTCTCCGCTGAGGATATTGTCGAGTATTCCGGTTATCGCATTGAAAATGGTATCTATCAATGATGAGATAATCGGGCCAATACCGTCTTTCAGCAAATCCAGTATGGAGAGAATGGCCGATATGATCTGCCCGATGACTCCGGCACTTGACAGGGTTTCGGACATCCGGCTGATGGCATCGCCGACCTTGCCTCCGATATTCAGTTTTGAAAGACCGGTAAGCATGTTCTGGATTCCTTCAAATGATCCCTGCAAGGTTCCGCTCGCAAAGCCGTGCAACCCGTCGGATACCATGTTCAACCCGTCAACCGTGTCCCGGGAGGCACTTTTCACCTCCCCGGCAAGCGCCTTCATTTCAGAGGTGGCGTTCAGGTATTCTTCGTCAGCTGAAACGCTGGACGATTGGGCCGTTTGAAGAGCGATTTTGGTACGTTCTATTTCTGCCTGGTTACCGCTTTCAAGAGCCTTGTTGTAATCGGTCTGCGCCGCTTTTAACCGGGCGAATGCCGCTTCCTGCTGCAGTTCCGCATTTTGCACGCGTGTTACGGCATCCCCCAAAGCGTGCATCTGCGTTTGCAGCCGGGCAAAATCCAATGTCCCGTTGCCACCGGGGAGCATGCTTTGAATACGTTCAATGGCATCGTAAACGACCTGCTGGTCTGCGGCTCCCGTTTTTTTGAACTCATCCGTCTTGACATACTGTTTAAGTTCGCCAAGCAGGTTCTTCATCTGGTCTGCAAGCAGACCGGTCAAATCCCCGAACGCTGCTCCCCAGTCTATCTTCTGGGTAAGGGCTTCCATGTCCACTTTGTGCACAGCCGCATCACGCTGCTTCTCCAAAGTCAGCCTTTCGCCCTGGGACTGTGCCTTGCGGATTTTCTCGGCATATTCTTCAGCGATGGCCAGTTTCTGCTGCTGGAAGGTCCCGTATTCCTTCAGATAGTCACGCATGGCTTCCGCCTCTTCCCTGTACACGTCCGTCTCCGCTTTTTTCCGGGACGCGGTGTTTGAGGCACGGGCTTTTTCAAGTTCATCCTGTTGCTCCCGGGTAAGTCCGTTATCTCCGGTGGAAAGGCCGGCTTCCTTGTTCTCACGCTTCCAGTCGGTTTCCTGCCGGTTTATCTCTTCTTTCCGGGCGTTATAGTCATATTCGATTTGTGCCAGTTTCTTTTCGGTACCGGCTTGCATACGGTCTATCTCTTCCTTCCGGTTCTCGGCCTGCAGGGCGGCAAGATCCTGCGCCAGCCTGCGCTCTGTGGCAAGTCGTTGCCTGGCTTCCGCTTCCGGATTCTTTCCGGGCTGTTTGGGGTCGATATGCCCGCCGATATTTCCTTTCTTGGCTGCTTCTGCGGCTTTTTTTACCTCTTCTTCCGCTTTTTTCAGATAACCGTCGCGTTTGTTTTCGGCATTTTTCAACAGTATGTCATAAGCTTCCTGATCATGTTTCTTAATGGCAGCCTGTGCATCATAGAACTGCCCGGATTCTGCCATGCTTGACTGCATGATATATTGTCCCCATTTCCCGAAAAAACCCATGGCGCTTTCCGCCTCTTCCGGTTTCTGCGCCTTGATTTTATTCACCTCTTCATCGGCTTCTGCAGCTTTTTTTACAAGGTTCTGGACATTGGCCTGGTGCAGCAGGACCTGTACATAGTCCTCGCTCTTTTGGATAAGGGTATCATACCATTCGGAAAGTGTTTTATAATACCCGAAAGATTCCCCGTACTTGCGGTTCAGTTCCTCTACCTTCGCCTTTTCCTGTTCCTTGCTGCCGGTGAAGTTCTTTATTTCATCGACTGCCTCAAAAACCTTCGGGTTCTTCTTAAAAGCCAATGACAATGCAGTCACTCTCATATGGGCATTGATCTTTCCTGCCCAGCTGATTCCGGCAAAGGATGTCCATACCAGCAGCAGCCTGGCCAATTGCTCGCCCCAGGAAAGGGTAAAGTTGAATACAAATCTGGTAACAACGTTAAGTGCAATAATTACAGTCATCACAAGAAACATGCATACAATGATGTACTTCTCAATCTGGTTATAGAAAGGTTCTTTTTTCTCAGTCTGCTCCATGTTGTTCTCCTTATATGCAAGGCCTTTTACTTCATGTACTTTGCGTTGATTTCGTCAACCTTGTTTACCAAATCTTCCCCTATTCCGGGAACATACTTGTCATAAACCGGCTTTGCCGCGTCGCGGAAGGCCTGTCTCTCCTCATCCGTAAGGGTAATGATTACATTTGTCCCATTGTTTCCAATTTTTTCTTCCAGCTCAGCCTCATTGGAAGCAGAAAGTTCACGCTCATAAACAATCATCTCATCCACACATTCCTGAATCACCTTCTGGTCTGCTGCGGAAAGGCTGTCCCACCAGGTCTTGGAGGCTAATAATGGGCTTGTATCATAAATATGGCCTGTCTTTA